>Ga0154347_1183_pt3 | contig 17078 bp, 11 predicted proteins | sample RifGroA2_FD_115875 | JGI IMG/M metagenome (GOLD analysis project Ga0154347, IMG submission 115875) | Bacteroidetes bacterium GWA2_31_9
TATCAACATCAATTTTTATAGTTTTAACTATTTTAGTTTTCTTTTCACCCTTCATGTTTTTCGCCCTCCGTTTTATTTGAAATTTCTTTTGATGGAGCATCTGAACTATTTTCATTATTGATGCCTCTTCTTTGGAATTCTTCGTTTACATAATCTAAACCCAAATCGTGTAATGACTCTTTAGTGGGTATTCCTTCATCATTCCAACCTTTAAACTTGTAATAAGCATCTAGTAATTCTTTTTCTAATTCAGGGAATCTTTTTTTCCAATGATCTTCTGGTGGTTTTTCGTCTTTTCTTCTCATTCCTCTGGCAATATTAATTGCTCTAACCAGAGTTCTATATCTTTTTGCGGCTTTTGATAATATATGTTGATCCATTTCAATACCAGCACCTTCTGAAATAAATTTTGGTAAATTATGAATATGATAAGCTGCTTTCATGTGAAATGAAGATAAGCCTGCACAAATGCCAAGTGCATCATCAATATAGTGCATTTTTTCTTGCCAGTCAACTATATCGCAACACATGTCAACGGTGGGGAAATATGGATTTGATTTTTCGCCTCTTGGTTCCCATTCCATTAATATTTGTTTAAACTTATCGTCAGGAACTTGAAACCAGTCTTTGCAAAATTCTTCTCTTTCTTCAATTGTAGCAAAAGGTCCTTGTGGAAACTGTCCTTCAATTTGTGTAATGCTAATCTTCTCACCTGTAGCATACATTAGGTAATAAATAGGATTAAGCATAGATAATTTAAGAGGAAGCTGTTCTTGTTTTTTAATATTATTATGTGCAAAAGCTTCTGCACCATTTCCAATTTGTTCGGCTGCGCTATGAGTTCCGTTAGCTAAAATATCTCCTATTCCTTCTCTGCGAACTATTTTATCAAGTAAATAAAAAAATCTTTCTTCATTAGTTGAAGGCAAATCAGGAAAATCTTTTTCTGTTAAAATTCCTGCTTCCAAAAGTTCAAGTGCAAATGCCATAACCTGTGGGGCAGAGTATCCATCAACGCCATATTCGGTAGCACGCTGAGCGATTGTAAGTCCAAATTCTAAATCGGAATAAGCAGCCATTGTATATGTAAGCTTCGAGAAGCATTTCATCATATATGTGGGAAGGTCTTTAACCTTAATGGTTGCACCGCATTTCATAGGGCAATTATAACAACTTATTAATCTTTTTCGAGAGCTTTCCATGGTTTCTAACCAAGATTTGTCAACGTCTTCAGTCCAGAAATCTTTTCTTCTGGTTCGTGCATTTCCCCACATGAAATTTTCGGTATGCCATTTTTCATCATGTATAGCCATTTCTTGTGGTGAACCAAGAACTCCTAAAATAGGAATTACTCCGGGAATTGGATTTTTTTCACGGAACTTTATAAATTCTAATATTTCGTTACAAAGTTTTAGGTATTCAACAGGTCTAACAATATTTATATCTTTTGTGCCACGAACAACAATTGCTTTAACTCCTTTATCACCCATTACTGCTCCAATTCCGCCACGGCTGGCACTTGACCGCCCTTGTTCTATAGATGCAAATAAAACTCTATTTTCGCCAGCCATTCCAATTGCAGCAACCTGAGCTTTTGGTTCTTTCAGTTCATTACGAAGAATTTCGGCTGTTTCAATCGAACCTTTTCCTTTTAAATGTGATGCGTTGCGAATTTCAACCTTATCGTTATTGATATAGATATATACCAATTCGGGAGATTTTCCACGAAGAATAACTTTATCATATCCTGCATATTTTAATTCGGGAGCCCAAAAGCCGCCCATCATTGAAAATGCCATCAAATTTGTTAATGGCGAAATGGTGGATACAATAGTTCGATTACATCCGGGAGCCATAGTTCCAGCTAAAAGTCCTGCTGCAAAAATCAAAAGATTATCGGGAGAAAAGGCATCAACTTCGGGTGATACTCTTTCCCATAATATTTTTGCGTTAGTGCCTAAGCCTCCAAGATAAAGTTCAGTATCTTTGGGGTCGGTTGCAACTCTCTCTATGCTTCCTCGGGTTAAGTCAATTTCTAAATTAAAACCTGTTTCTGCGTATCTCATTTTTTAACTATTTGTTAAATATTAAATCCAATACTTAAATAAATTCAAAAGATAATTTTCTATAACATTTTATAAATCTGAAAAATAAGGCAATCTATAATTCTAAAAAGCCACCAATTATTATGTTATAGGGCACAATATAAGAAGATTTTTTGTAGAAAAAAAACTATTTTTTTGCCATCAATCTGGAAAAAATTGTAGCAAATAAAACAACAGAAATTGAACTTAATGGCATAAGTATAGCTGCAAAAACAGGAGATAATTCTCCTTGAACCGCAAAGTAAAGACCTACAATGTTATATAAAAAAGATATTGCAAAACTAATTCTAACGATATTTACACATTGTCTGGAATACAAGAGTAATTTTGGCAAAAAATCGAAAGATTTTGCATCAAGAATTACATCACACGAAGGAGAAAAGCTGTAAACATTATCTGAAACCGAAATTCCTACATGACTTTCGTTTAACGCTCCAGCATCGTTTAGTCCGTCGCCAATCATTAATGTCGTTTTATCAGAACTGTTGAGGGATTTTAAATATTCTAACTTTTCTTGAGGCGACTGATTAAAATAAATATTAGAATTGTTTGGTAAATGTTGTTTAATATTTTCCTTTTCTGAATTGTTATCGCCAGATAGCACGTGAAGATTGTACTTTTTTGATAATTCGTTTGTAATTGAACTTAAATTAGCTCTATATTTATTTGATATTTTGTAATATCCTTTAACGATATTGTTAAAAGAAACGTAAACCTTTGTACTCAAATTATTTTCATCTGAAGTTGTTTTGGCAACAAATTCTTCGCTTCCAATTGAAATTGTCAAATCATTCAAAATTCCTGAAATTCCTTTTCCAGCAATTTCTTCAAAATTGCTTACGGAATAAATTTTTGACTCTTTAATACTATTGTAAATAATTGAGCTTAATGTATGTGTTGAATGTCTAACAAGCGATTTTATTATTGCTAAATCATTATCTGATAGAATTTTGCCGACAAATTCTATTTCTGAATCATTTTTATGTGTAATTGTTCCAGTTTTATCAAATACAATATCTGTAACTTTGCTTAAAACTTCAATTACATCAACTGATTTCAAATAAACACCTTTTTTTCCAAGGCTTCTGATTGCGTTTCCAAATGTAAAAGGTAAAGACATTGATAAAGCACATGGACAAACAACAATCAGAACAGAAGTAAATGCATAAATTGCTTTTTCAGGCAAGTATATTAGCCAAAAAATCAATGTTATAAGAGCAATTGAAAGAGTGATGTAAGAAAAATATTTTCCAACTATATCAACAATTTTATTCAAACGAACTTTTTTTTCGCCAGCAAAGAATTTTTCGTTCCACAATTGAGTTAAATAGCTTTGCTCGACATCATTTTCGACAATTAGCTCTAATGATTCTCCAATTTGTTTTCCACCAGCATAAATTATTTCACCGACAGATTTTGAAACAGGTAGTGTTTCTCCAGTTACAAAGCTGTAATCGATATGTGCAACACCTGATTTTAGTACTGAATCGGCAGGAATTAATTCATTATTTCGGATTAAAATTACATTAGATTTTTTAAGGTTTTCGAGAGTTACGCTTTTCTCCGAATTATCCTCTACAACTGTTACTGCAATTGGAAAATATGAAGTATAATCTCTATCGAATGATAATGCTTGATAGCTTTTGTTTTGAAACCATCTTCCTATTAGAAGAAAAAATATTAAACCAGCAAACGAATCCATGTATCCATTTCCATGTCCCGAAAAAATCTCAACTGTGCTGTATGAAAATAGTGCAATTATTCCAAGAGAAATTGGGAAATCGATATTTAAAATTCCTTTTTTCAAATTTTTGAATGCTGAAATAATATAGTCGTTACTGCTGTAAATTAGAACAGGAAGTGCCAAAATAAAAACAATATATCCAAAAAATTGTTTAAATGAATGTTCCAAAAATTCAGCTCCAGTAACATATTCTGGAATTGTTAGCAACATAATATTGCCAAAAGCAAAACCAGCAATTCCGAGTTTAAAAATCAATTTTCGATTATTCGTTTTTTGTCGTTTTTTTTCAGAATCTTTTAGCGAAATATCAGGTACATAATGAATTGAAACCAATAACTCAACCAGATTTCTAAGTGAGATTTTATCGGAATTAAAAGCAATTGTTACTTCCTTTTTTATGAAATTTACAGTGCTTTGAAATATTCCTTCGTTTATTTTATGTAAATTTTCTAACAACCAAATACATGAACTGCAATGTATTGAAGGAATATAAAATTGAATTTTCTTTAGATTTCCTTCCGAAAAAATCAGCAATTTGTCGGCAATTTCTTTTTGGTCGAGATAAGCGTATTTATTTCCAACATAAGTGTTTTCGACTTTAATTCCAGGCGAATTTTCAATCTGATAATAGCTATAAAGCTTATGAGAAGAAAGAATTTCGTAAACTGTCTGGCAACCGTTACAGCAAAAATTATTGTTTTGCCAAACTACAGGATTGTTTCCACAATCGTCGCCACAATGTTTACAAGATGTCATTATTCAAAAATAAACAACAAAATTAATTTAAGAAGTCAATTAATAAGGATTTATTCTATTGTTTTAAATAAAAAAGCAGAAAGCGTGGACGCTTTCTGCATTTTACGAAATTTTTGAGATGTATAAAAAATTAGTAAGCTCTAATTGATTTCAGAGAAATATAAATTTATTAGCCCGTAGGGCTTCAATGTCAATAAAATACAATATATTAATAAATTTTTGTCCGTAGGACATTAACAAAAAAGTAAATATGGCAAACTACAATACCCACTTGTATAAAGTTGTATATTCCCTATGGGAAAATATTAAACAGTGGTTTGAGTTTTTATTGTCATTAATGCCCTACGGGCAATTTTTTCTGAAAGCAAATTGAATTTACAAAAATTACTTAATAAATTAAGACAGTCCGCTAATTACACCATTATCATCAATATCCATTCCTTCTGATGCTGGAATTGATGGAAGTCCCGGCATACGCATCATAGCTCCCAAAATTGGAATAATAAATCCTGCTCCGGCTGCTATTTCAAATTCGCGAATAGAAACTGTAAAATTTTTAGGACGACCAATCAGTTTTTCATTGTCAGACAATGATTTTTGAGTTTTTGCCATACAAATTGGCAAGTTTTCAAGTCCCAAAGTTTTGATTAGTTGTAAATCCTTTTCGGCTTTTGGAGAATATTCAACTCCATCTGCTCCATAGATTTCTTTAGCAATAGTTTCGATTTTTGTTTTAACAGGCAGATTCCAATCGTACAATCCTTTCATGTCGTTTTGGTTCAATTCAATGTTTTCAACAACTGCTCTTGCCAAATCTTGAGTTCCATCGCCGCCTTTAGCCCAACCATTTGATTCAACTGCATTTACATTGTATTTTGCACAAATTTCTTTAACAACTTTAATTTCTTCAGGACTGTCGCCAGTTCTTAGATTAATTGCAACAACAGGTGTAACGCCAAATTTCTTAATATTCTCAATATGTTTTTCAACGTTAGCCATTCCAGTTATTACTTTTTCAACACTTGGATTGTTAAATTCTTCTGTTTTTGCACCACCATGATAACGTAAAGCTCTAACAGTGACAACAAGAACAACCGTGTTGACTTTTAAACCAGCATAACCACATTTTATATCAATGAATTTTTCAGCTCCAAGGTCGGCACCAAAACCAGCTTCAGTAATAACATAATCTGAAAGAGATAATCCCATTTTAGTTGCCACAATTGTATTAGTTCCCTGAGCAATGTTTGCAAAAGGGCCTGCATGAATAATTGCAGGATTTCCTTCTAAAGTTTGAACAAGATTTGGCTTAATTGCATCTTTCAATAAAATTGCCATTGCATTTTGAGCTTTTAAATCTCTAGCAAAAATTGGTTTTTTATCAAATGTAAATCCAACAAAAATATTCCCAATTCTTTCTTTCAACTCTTTCATATTATTAGACATACAAAGAATTGCCATAATTTCAGAAGCTGCTGTAATGTTAAAGCCTGTTTCGCGAGGAATTCCATCGCCTGTACCGCCAAGACCGATTACAATATTTCGCAAAGAGCGATCATTTAAATCCATAACACGTTTCCACATAATTGTACGAGGATCGATGTTGAGACTATATTGTTTGTTTTGAATATTATTATCAATAAGTGCTGATAACAAATTATTTGCTTTTTCAACTGCCGAAAAATCGCCAGTAAAATGCAAATTAATATCTTCCATTGGAATAACTTGTGAGTTTCCACCTCCGGCAGCACCACCTTTTATTCCGAAAACAGGACCAAGCGATGGCTCACGTAAAACAACTGTTGTTTTCTTGCCAATTTTGTTCATTCCTTCTGTTAACCCAATTGAAACAGTTGTTTTTCCTTCTCCTGCAGGAGTTGGAGTCATTGCAGTAACTAGAATTAATTTACTTTTTTTAATCTTTTCTTCATCTATAAGTGTTAATGGAATTTTAGCTTTATATTTTCCATATAATTCCAAATCGTCTTCATTAATTCCAAGTTTTGCTGCGATTTCTCTAATCGGCTTTAATGTTGCTGCTTGAGCAATTTCAATATCAGATTTCATATTTTATAAGTAATTAGTGTCTATCCATAAAGTCAAGAGTTTGAAACAGAATGTTCGAGTTCGAGGTTTCGATGAGCTGAAAATCAGGAGTGTACTTCAGTACACGACTGATTTGAAGGTCGAGAATAACGATGAAATCGGACATTATGGACAAACTCTAATTATATTATTTTGTAAATATAAAAATTTAAAACTTTTTAAAAGGTTTGTTTGATTGTGTTTTTTAAAGAATATAAAAAAGCTGATTAGTTCTCTCTCTTAATAATTGCAGCCATACTAACACCACCGCCACCGCAAATTGAAGCAACACAAAATTCCTTATTTGTTTGTTTCAAGGCATAATATCCGGTGGTTAAAATTCTTGCACCACTAATTCCGGTTGGATGTCCCAAAGCTATTGCTCCACCATGTATATTTAATTTTTCTGGATTAATATTTAGTGTTTTTTGATTAGATAAAACTTGTACGGCAAATGCTTCATTAATCTCAACTAAATCAATATTTTCTAAAGTCATTCCTGCTTTTTTTAATGCCAACGGAATAGCAATTGAAGGACCTTCTCCCATTATTGATGGACTTACAGATATTTGAGAAAATGAAACTATTGAAAATAATGGTTTAATTCCTAATTCTTTTGCACGCTTTCTACTCATTACAATTAATGAAGTTGCTCCATCGCTAAGTCCACATGAATTTCCGGCTGTAACAGAACCGTCTTTTCTGAAAGCTGGTTTGATTTTAATTAAATCTTCGATATTGATATTGTGTCTGATTGTTTCGTCTTTATCAAAAATTATTGATTCTGCATTTTTTTTAGATTTTACTTCTACTGAAACAATTTCTTCGTTGAACCAACCATTTTTTTGAGCATCTGAGGCTTTTAAGTGGCTGCTAACAGCATAATTATCTTGTTCTTCTCGTGTGATTTTATATTTGTCACAAATGTTTTCAGCCGTTTCGCCCATTCCTTGACCAATCAATGGATCAATGCTATCGCTCCAGCCATCTTCAAGAATTTTATTTCCCATTTTAAAACCATCCCAGCGAGCATTTTTTAACAAATATGGAATCGAACTCATATTTTCAAATCCTCCTGTTACAACAATTTCAGCTTCTCCAAGCCTAATTGCCTGAGATGCCATTGCAATTGAACGCATCCCAGAAGGACAAGCCATATTAAGTGTAACTGCCGGAATTTCAATAGGAATCCCTGCATTTACCATTGCTGTACGTGCAGGATTTGGTCCATTTCCAGCTTGACGACAACTTCCAAGAATTACATCATCAATTAGTTTAACATCAATATTAGCTCTTTTTATTGCTTCTTTAATGGCTATTGCACCTAAATCATAAGATGGAATATTTTTTAACGTTCCACCAAATTTTCCCATTGCAGTTCTACATGCAGAAACAATTACAACATCGTTTAAATTCATATCAAATAATTTAAATTTGAATTTTTTTATTAAGCTAAAGTAATAGAAAATTCACGAAACCATTAAAATTAAAAAATTAAAAATTAAAAAAAATTCATTTATCACTTTTGTATTAATTCTGTTTTATTAAATTTGTATAACAATTAAATCTTTTAATATGAGATACTTTATATTATTTTCCATACTAATATTAATTTCTAATATGTTATTTTCGCAAGATATTATTAGAAAAACAGATGGTTCTGAAATAAATTGTAAAATTATAGAAGCAACAAAATCAGAAGTAAAGTACAAAATTTCAGATAATAACGAGCCTAAAAGTATTAATTCTGATGAGATAAAAGAAATTCAGTTTAGCAATGGAACAGTAAAGCCTTACACAACAAGCACTGTTGATTATGAGTTGAAAAGGCACATGTTTTCTATTGAACCTATTGATATTATTGCATTTCAAATATTGCATTTAGGTTATCAATTTCAAGCTTCAAAAAAATTAGCAATTTATATTCCTTTCAGATACAAACTTAGAGGCGATTTTTGGGGATTATCGACAGATTTCAGATATGTTTTAAATAACTCTGAACCTTCAAAAATATATGTTGGACCACTGGATTTAGGTGATGGAACAGTAGATTATTTTATTGGACCTTCATTACAGGGTGTTTCTTCCAAAAAAGATGGATTTTATTCATATATTAAAGCTACTGCAGGAGTTTCGTTACAACAACTTTGGGGCTTTAATGCTTCACTTTTTATTGGATTTGGACCTGGTTACAATTTTGCTGACTCTGCATCAGATTTCGACTTTAATTTAAATTTAACTTTTGGCTATCGATTTAATAAAAGAATTAAAAAGACCTATTAAGGAATATTTTCTGTTAAATTAGAATATACGCCCATCCTTATCTCAGAAGCTTCTCTTTCAACATAATTATTAAGTTCCATTAAAGCTGCAAGTAGTACTTGAGAATAATTTTGTGATGCATTTTTAAATCCTCCGGCTCTCGTTTGCCAAACCTTATATATTAGGGGAAACCCACCTTCAACAGGATTTATAGCAGAAACTACAGCCTTTACATTCCCACTTCCTGCATGGTATGTGTGCATTACAAGCAATTTAAACCACAAATCAGATTCGTCGTACGGAATATTGTATGATGCAAGTAATTCTTTTACAGATGGAATACAAATGCTTTTAATAAATTTTGAAGCAGCATAAGCTGAGCGTTTTACGTCTTTTCGTTCATCAACATATTTATTTACTTGAAGTCCATATTTTCTGGCAACATATTTCATTAATTGATATGGACCATAAGCTCCTACGTTTGATTTTTGTAGTTTGTTTGGACTTTCAATTAGTAAAATTGATTGTGCGTACCAAGGGTCAACTTTATTGGAAATAAAAACTGGAAGACTTGCATCTATATTTGGAATTGCATTTTTGAAATCATAAAAGAACTTTTTGCCAGATGAAAATAATATTTTGCATGAATCGTCTAAGCAATATTCTCTTCTTAAGCTATCTCGATAAGCAGCTTTTTGTTCGGGCGTTTTTTTATTGTAAAACGAAACATGAATTTTATCTAGTATTATTCTGCTACTCGACTCATTCATTAAAGCTGAATCTGCAGGTAGATTAATTAGTTTACGCCAATAGTTAGGTTGAGGCACTGTGTCCCAGAAATTTGCTGTAATTATTGAATCACGAATTAATCTACGATAAATAGAATCATTTTTGAACAAAACCTCACTACATATATATTTTCTGGTCGAATCCGAGCAAAAAGCTAAATTAGTAACTTCTGAATATGCAGTTGTGTCTAATTCCGTAACAACATCTAATTCTTGTGCTAAAGCAACATTTGCAAATAGAAAACTAACGATTAGTGTTTGAATAATTTTCATAAAAGATTAAATTTTAGACAAATATAATAACGAGAAATTGTAAATTACTAATATGCAGATTGTTATAAAGTTATCAATTGGGTTTGTATTTACCTGATAATGTGTAGAATAAAATTATTTATTAATAAACGTTCGTTGATAAGTTTATCAGAATTATTGTTAAATCATCTGTTTTTAGCTTTAGAATCTTTAAAATGATAAAATAAATTATTAAAAATTATAACTTTGATTCATCAAAAATTAAGAATGACAAACAAAAACGATAAAACCTGCCCCTAAAAAAATCAAATATTTGTTATAATATGTTTTTAATTAGAAATTTACTTATACTAATAACTATAATTACAATATTTTCATGCACTAATTCAAGTACAAATATATATTGGAAGTCAGGAGTATTAAAAGAATATAGAAAATATAAGAATGAAACTGATACAAGTGAATATTATTGTGAAAAATATTACATTTCTGGAAAAATAGAAGAAAAAGGATATATTAAAGAGAATGTAAAAGATGGTCAATGGATTAGCTTTTTTGAGAATGGGAAAATTAAAAAAAAGGAAAATTATGATTTGGGTAAACTTAATGGTTTATCTATTGAATATTATGAGAATGGGAAGTTAAAATGTAATCAGAATTTCGATTTCGATAATCCAATTAAAAAATGGATTTATCTTGATTCAATTGGAAATGTTTTAGAAGAAGGATATTATGAACAAGGAGGAATCAAAGTAGGGACATGGTTTATTAACGAAAATGACATAAAAGAAGAAATTTCTTACGATAATAATGGCTCAATTTTAAAATCAATAAAAACTGATTTGATAAAGAATGAAACTTCTATCTTATTTTTTTATTCTGGTGGTGGTGGCTTTAAAGCAGAAGGATGGTTAAAAAATAATAACCTTGATAGTATCTGGATTAAATATTATAGTAATGGACAAATAAAGTTAAAAGGAAAGTTCAGATGTGGCAGCATAGATGATTATATTTTTGAAGACTATCTTTGTGATGAAGACGAAACATTATTTAATTATGTAAATTCATGTAAGGTTGGAATATTTGAATATTGGTATAGCAATGGGATAAAAAGAGCTCAAACTTTATGTAATGATAGTTTGGAATTAATAAATGAATATTGGAATGCATCAGGAATTCAAATTGTTAAAAATGGTGAGGGAAAGGTGATTGTTGCATTTGATGAAAATCGAAATAAAGTATTAATATTTAAAAACGGGAAAGTAATTAAACAATATTATTCGAAATTAAAAGTATAATTTAAGAGGTCTCAAAAAGTGAATAATCAAAATATCAATAAAATCCGCTTCTGGAAAAACATAGCAATTATTGCAGGAATACTGGCAATTTTAATATCTGTACTACTAGTTGCAAACTATTTTCAGATAAAGCGTTCCGATCCTGTAAATACTAAAGTCATTAATGCTTTGGTCGAAAGATTAAACCAAAATCCAACCGACCTACAATTAAAAAACGAAATTCGTGAATTTGACCTTCTTGCTCGCAAAGCATACTTTACAAATACATGGCAAATTCGCACAGGAGGCTATCTGCTTATAATTCTTGTGATTATTCTTGTTATTTCAATGCAGATAATTAATTCGGCACAAAAGAAAATAGAACTTAATCTAAATTCCGATTCTGAAAAATTTCCCGAAATGCAGAAAAAAGCAAGAAAATGGATTAGCATTGGAGGAATTGTACTGGCATTAATTTCAGTTGTTTTTGCCTATTTGTCATATAGCGATATGCAAAATAAATTTGTTCAAAAATCAGGCATTCAAAACATTAACGATTCTACAGAAAATAATTCAAATAATACTATTGACTCAACATTAACTTTGGCAAAAACAGATTCTGTTTCAATTGCTCCAACTATTTCAGATTCAACACAAAATCAGCAATTAGTTAATTCAGAATTTCCTTCACCAGAAATGAAAAATAATTTCCCCACATTCCGTGGTGTTGGCGGAAATGGAATTGCTTTCCAAAAAAATATTCCTGAAGATTGGGATGGAAAATCGGGCAAAAATATAAAATGGAAAACCAAAATTTTATTAGCTGGTTATAACTCGCCTATAATTTGGGGAAATAATATTTTTCTAACAGGCTCAAGTGCTTCAAAGCAAGAGGTTTATTGTTTTAATAAAAAAACTGGAAAACTTATTTGGTCAACAGATGTTACAAACCTTTCAGGAGCATCGGCAAAATCGCCAAAAGTAACCGACGATACAGGCTATTCGGCACCAACCGCAGCAACCGATGGCACAAAAGTATATGCAATTTTTGCCAACGGCGATATTGTTGCTCTTGACTTGAATGGGAAAAAAGTATGGGCAAAAAATCTTGGAGTTCCCGATAATCATTACGGACATTCATCGTCGTTAATGCTTGTAAATAATAAAGTTATAATTCAATACGACCATAAATCTGCTGCAAAAGTCATTGCTTTGAATTGCGAAACAGGCGAAAAAGTCTGGGCTACCGACCGAAAAGTGAAAGTTTCGTGGGCATCTCCGCTGGTTGTAAATATTGGAAAAAGAGTCGAAATTATGCTTTTTGCCGAGCCAAATGTTATTTCTTACGACCCCGAAACCGGAAAAGAAAACTGGAAAATAGATTGTACTTATGGCGAAGTTGGACCCTCGCTTGCCTATTCCGATGGAATTGTTTTTGCAATGAACGAATATGCAAAATTGGTTGCAATTCAGATTGGTAATCAACCAAAAATACTTTGGGAAAATAGCGATTTTATGTCAGATGTGCCAAGTCCGGTTGCAAAAGATAATCTTTTAATAATTCCAACAAGTTACGGAACAGTAGTGTGTTACGAAGCCTCAACAGGAACAAAATACTGGGAACACGATTTTGGAGTTGGCTTTTACTCTTCGCCAATTTTGGTTGATGGGAAAATTTACCTGATGGATAAAAAAGGAACAATGCATATTTTCAAATTTGATAAAGAATTTAAAATAATCGGCGAACCAAAACTCGGCGAAGATTGCGTATGTACACCTGCATTTGCCGATGGAAATATTTTTATAAGGGCTGGGGGTAGTTTGTATTGTGTGGGGAAATAATTTTCATAATTATGATTTAATGGATTAAAAAATTAATGAATAGATGATTGAACAGAAAAATAAAATAGCAATTCATCGTTTTCTTGACGAAGCAGGAGATACAGCTTTTTTTGGTAAAGGGAAATCAGATATTATTGGTACTAATGGCGTTTCAAATTGTTTTATGATTGGAATGGTTAAATTTAAAGAACCAATTGAGCAAATAAGGCTAAAGGTTAAAGAATTGCAGAACTTAATAGTAAAGGACCCTTATTTCAATGTTCCAAGTATTAATAAAAAAGAACAAAATTCTGGATATTATTTTCATGCTACAGACGACTTGCCTGAAGTAAGAAAATTATTTTTTGATTTTATTAAGCAAACAGATTGTAGCTTTGAAGCTGTAGTTGCAACAAAAACTATTGGAAGTTTTGTAAGTAAATACAAAAGTAAGGAAGAGTATTTTTACGCTGATATTCTTTCACATTTATTAAAAAACAAGCTTACACAAAAGAAAGAAAAAATTGTCCTTCATATTTCTGCTAGAGGTAAAAGTACAAAAAATAACAATTTGGAATTAGCTTTCGCAAAAGCAAAACAAAGGTTTTTAAGTAAAAAAAGTGAAAAAGAAATTAAAACCATAGTTGTTTTTAATGTAACTTATCCATCTATCGAACCATTGTTAAGTATAGCTGATTATTTTTGCTGGGCAGTTCAGAGGGTTTTTGAGAGAGGAGAAACAAGATTTTATGATTCGCTAAAAGAAAAAATTTCAACTGTGATAGATTTGCATGATATATCTAATTATAAAGATTTTAAGAATTATTATGGTCCAAAAAATCCCTTAACATCAGGAAATAAAAAAAGCCCACAATTGCACTAATCTTTGGTTAAACCTTAGAAACGACTTGAAGTCGACGTTCATGCATAGCAGACTTATTATTACAAAAATAAACAATTTATAAGAGGTTGTCAATATTTTAACAAAAAAATAAAAATAATTTTGATGTTTTTAAATGATAAAAGGTATGGAAACTAAAATTAGGCTCTCTTCAAAAAGTAAATTTTTAAAAAGAAAAATCAATACAGAAAAGTATTATTTAAAAATTGAAAGAGTAGAGGTTGTTGCTGAAAATAATGATAAAACTAAGAACCAACTCAATAATTCATCAATTAATATAAAATTAATTTACAAGAAACGGTCTTTTGATAACCCATTAGACCTTTCATTTCGATATGATGCTCAAAAAAAAGCTTTTGTTAGTCAGATTAATAGTTTACAGTTTAATAAAAATCTTTTATATTCTAATAATACTAAATTTAATGATATTGAATATGAATTAGTTGAGGAAAATGAAACTGATTTTGAATATGAAATTTATTATTCAACTATTGAATTAGAAAAAACAATTTATGAAACCTTTGAACACTTTAAATCTCATTTAGATGAACATGATAATTCAAAAATTCTATTTTCTGCTCCATTTGGACATGGAAAAACAACATATTTAAATGAATATTTTAATTATTATTCTAAAGAATACGAAGTCTTTCATTTATTCCCTGTAAATTATTGTGTTGCTAAAAATGAAGATATTTTTGAATTTATTAAGTTTGAAATTCTATTTCAATTATTAGGAAGAGATGTTGATTTTGATAAAGAGAAGTTTTCTTATCTTGAAACAATTCCAGAATTTGCATTAAAAAATGCACATAAGCTTTTATCTACTTTTCTATTAAATCTGCCAAAAATAGGGAAAAGTGCATTTGATATATATTCAAAATTATATGAACTTTCACAGAAGTATTTTCAATACCATGATGATTTACAAATTGATGATAAGCAAAAAGCGGAAAATTTCTTAGCCAAATTTTATGAAAAGGAAGGCTCAATTTATGAAGATAATTTTTATACTCAATTAATTCGTCAATTACTTGAACAATTAAAATTAAAATCAAACAAGGAAAATGTTCTTATTATTGATGATATGGATAGAATGGATCCGGAACATATTTTTAGAATTTTAAATGTATTTTCAGCACAATTTGACAGACAGGATTATATAGATGGTGACACAAATAAATTTGGATTTGATAAAATAATTTTAGTTTGTGATTCTGAAAATTTAAATAGAATATTTTGTCATAGATATGGACATAAAACTGATTTTTCAGGCTATATAGATAAATATTTTAGTAAGCAAATCTATAAATATGATAATCGAAAAACTATACAATCAATTATTAAGATGATTAGTAATAGATTTCCAGATGGAGACCATCAAACATATATTTTAAAAGTAATTTTATCTGATTTCAATGATGCAAATATATTATCATTAAGAGAGGTTATAAAAATAGAATCAAAACCTATTGTAAATAAATATGATGGAAATGATAGTTCATTATTTTTTCATACATGTTTATTTCATTTATCTTTTTTAAGTTCTATTATGAGTTTAGAAAGCTTAGTTCTAAAACTAAAAATTTGTAGTGATTTTAAAATCAAATCAAAAAATTTTAATGTTAATTATGAAGAACTTTCTAAAATGGCATTTATTCCGCTCACAATTGATTTTGCAACTCGTGAAAAAAAGCAATTTAAATATAAAGGAGAAAATATTAGCATATTAATTGAGAATTATGGGCAACTAAATAATTATCAAATGTATTCTCCAAAAAAATTTGAACCGTCTCAAGATAAATTACAATTAAATGCGAGTGATTTTTATTTAATTTTAATTGAAATAGCAAAAACATACAAATCATACCTTAAAGAAAAATAATTCTCCGTGTAGCTCTGTGTGCTCTGTAACTCCATGATAAATATGCCCCAATCCCCAACCAACATAACCGCTCAAATAATTTTCAAAATTGGAAAAACACCCGATAAGGTTATTCCGATATTGCAGGCAATTCAAAAAGAATTTAACTATTTGCCAAAAGAGATTTTAGAATATGTTTGCGAAACCACCGAAATTACAGCATCCCAAATTTACAGCGTTTCTACTTTTTACTCACAATTTCGACACAAGGAAGTCGGAAAACACATTATAAATGTCTGTATCGGAACAGCTTGTCATGTTAAAGGAGCAATGCTGGTTTATGAAGCTTTTCGCAGAGAATTGAAATTAGACGAAACATTCATATCCAAAAATTTGGACACGCAAGAGGATGATTATATTATCGATGAAAAATTTAGACAGGATTACAGGATTAACAAGCACAAACCTGTAAATCCTGTAAATCCTGTCAAAAAAATATTAATAGTCAAAAATTCCGATACCGACTCAAAAGGACTTTTCACACTTAACAAAGTTGCCTGCCTTGGTTGTTGCACAATAGCCCCTGTAGTTCAAATAGATGATATAACTTACGGACATGTTTCAACCGACAATGTTTCAGAAATTCTGGAAGATTTTATTACCGCAAAGAATAACTTTGAAACAAAAACGAATTCATTTTCAAAATCCAAATCTGCAAATCAGGGCGAAATCCGTATTGGACTTGGCTCATGCTGTGTTGCCAGTGGAAGTGCCGAAGTTAAAGATGCATTGGAAAAAACACTTTCAAATAACAAAATAAATGTTGACGTAAAGCAAGTTGGATGCGTTGGAATTTGTAATCAAGTTCCGATGATGGAAATTCACAAAACAGGCTCACCGCCTGCAATTTATACCAAAATCAAACCCGAAGAAATTCGTAAAATTGTTCTCAATCATTTCAAACCCGAAAATTTTGTTACAAAAATAAAAAGTCAACTTTTCAATCTTGTCGAAAATATTGTAACTGAAGATATTCCCGAAACAACTCAGCATTATTCTTCCGAAAAAAGAGACACGCCAGTTTCCGAATTTCTTGATATGCAGGTAAATATTGCAACCGAAAATCGTGGCGAAGTAAAACCGCTTGATTTCGATGAATATACAAAACTTGGAGGCTTTGAAGCCTTTAAAAAATGCCTTAATTCTTTAAATCAGGAAGAGAT
>Ga0154347_1204_pt1 | contig 16830 bp, 18 predicted proteins | sample RifGroA2_FD_115875 | JGI IMG/M metagenome (GOLD analysis project Ga0154347, IMG submission 115875) | Bacteroidetes bacterium GWA2_31_9
TTTTTAAGGTTTTTTGATAATAATTAATTCCTTTTTTGTATCAAAATCAATTATATATAGCTTTTCTTTCTCTTCATTTAGTTCAATCAAACAATTTTTTCTTTCATCTTTTTTCATATTTGACTTTGCCAACGGACCCTTTTTAGGGTATATATCCAAAAAATAAAATTTATTTGTATTTTTATTAACAAAAACTATAACTCTAAAGCCCTCACTTTTTGCATTTCCGCCACAAGACTGTACTCTAAGTTTGAGCATTCTTGCAATAGGATGATTGCCATTTAATCTGTAACCGTTTTCAAATAAATCGTCATCACTTTTGTTATTAAACGCATTAAACAGATGATTTAAAATACATCCATAATTTTTGGTTTTAGATAATAAATTGTTGATTGATTTATTTAATCTATTTGTTGCAAAAAAATCCACAGTTAGAGTTTAAAGAAGATTAGTAATAAGGCTATTAAGCTCTTCTGATTCATCCAATAAGAATGTATCTTCAATGTCTTCTAAATATTCTCTTAAAGTTCTGATATTAGTTCTTAAATCATTCAATGCTGTTTTACAGCCAGTTGAAACAATATCACTTTTTGTTAATTTAGCAAATAAAATACTCGTTTGAGTAGCAAACTTGCTTAATTCTAATATAATTTGTTTTAAAGATTCAATTTCCTTGTCGCTAATGACTTTGCAACTGCTTAAATCATCAAAGTGTTTGAATAATTTTAAATAGCAATCGTTGATTATGTTAAGACCTTTATTTATAGATATTATACCATCTAATAATAAATTTGTGTAATCCTCTTGGCTTAAAAAAATTTCAGCTTGTGTTTTACAATCCAGTATATTCTCTTCAACTTTGAATATCGTAGTCATTTTTTCAATATCTATAGTTTGTTTATGATTGTAAAATTAAGAAATATAAACAGGAAATCATAAAATTTTAAATCAATAACTTAAAATAAATCTATTTAGGTAAAATTATTTCGACTTAATAAACATTATACCGAATAATATTTTATAAAAAAAATTGGCAAGATTCAGGGCTAAAGCCCAAATAATTTCAAGTCTATTAACCCCGACCTTAAGGTCGGGGTTATAATAAGACAGAAAGAAGGGGCTTTAGCCCTGACATAAAAACTTATTCGGTATAAACTCTAATATTAAACTTCTACATTAAAGTTTTTTTTTATTCTTGTCTTTTAAGTTTGTTGATGTCATTGTTTGAAATACCTCTTCTTCTATTTCTTGTATCATTGAAGTAAAGCTTCTTTCATATTCATAACCACTTGTTTGACCTATTTGGCTCTTTTTCCATGTAGTTATTCTTTCTTTAAACATTTCTGCTTGTTTTTCTTCTTTTTTCCCTATAATTTTTTAAACAAAGAAAACTCATTATCAAACTCATTATTTGCTTAATAACAATCTAATACAAACATTTTGTTGTTAATAGAAAATTTGTTGTACACCCTCAAATAGTGATTTAATATTTTGTAAATACTCTGTACTTATTAATGTATAAACTTTTGTAGTCTTACTACTTTTATTCAATAATAACTCTCGTAAACAGAGTTAATAAGAAAACACAAGTCATTATTAGAAAAACTCATGAATAAAAGTATAGAAATCACTAATAAATATGTGTTTCGGTTTTTATTTCTTCAATATCAATTTTTTTATTGTCGATTGAACGCCATGCATACCAAATATAAGCAATTACAAAAGGAACTAATAATGATACATAACTCATTATTGTTAATGTGTAATAACTTGATGAACTATTTTCTATAGTTAATGAACTTTGCAAATCAAAAGTCGAAGGATAGTATGCTGTATTATTGAAACCTGCTAATAAAAACAATGAAAAAACAGTTAGAATTGTTCCAATACCTGTTGCCCAAATTCCTTTTGTATGACATTTTACAAAACATGTTATTGGTCTAATAATTCCTAATAAAACCAACGCAACTCCTACAACGAACAAAACGGCAACAATTGGCATTGCAATTAAATTATGCAGGTATTTGTAAGGCTCAACAAAAACCTCCTTAGTTGTTGGGTTTATCGCAAAACCGTTTGATAACAGCAACCAAACAGTAAAAGTTAAAAAGAATATTACAAATGGAATTGCATTGTAAAGTAGTTGTTTTTTAATACGTTCCATAATTTCAGTATTATTAACTCTGTTCATAAAATATAGTAAAGCTAAAACTCGTGCTAAGAAAAAAACGGTTAAACCTAATGCAAGATTTTGTAAATTTAGTGCGGCTTCTAATCCATAAGCAAGTCCTGTCCATTCCGAAATTATGGGCATTTTATTGCCTGTCAATAACGTCAAATTCATTTTGTCAACAGAAAATTGCGAACCTGTAAAAAATGTTGCTACTGCTGTGCCTATTAAAATTGTTCCAAGTAAACCATTTATAAATAGTAATATTTCATAAAACCGATGTCCAAATAAATTGTTTGGTTTTTTGCGAAATTCATAAGAAACAGCTTGCACAACAAAAGCAATAAGAATGAGCATCCAAACCCAATAAGCACCACCAAAACTTGTAGAATAAAACAATGGAAATGATGCAAAAAAAGCACCACCAAATGTAACTAATGTTGTAAATGTAATTTCCCATTTTCTACCTAAGAGATTTACCAGAATAGTACGTTCGTCTTCTGATTTTCCAAGTGTATAAATAAGTGTTTGTCCGCCTTGTACAAACATTAGAAACACAAGGATTGCACCCAATAGCGAAACTATTATCCACCAGTATTGTTGCAATGCGATATATTGAAATGTTTCAAACATGATTTTATATTTTTAATGTTAGTAATTTAGTTTGTTTTTAAATCAACACTTTCAGGCTCAGGTCCTTTTTTGATTTGCGATAGCATAATTTTTATTTCGGCTATGAGCAATCCTGTAAAAATGACAAAAAATAACCAAAAAGTAAGTTGAACAGAAGCTGGTTTAATTTGCGAAACGGCAGCAATTGATGGTAAAATATCTTGGATTACCCATGGCTGACGACCAACTTCAGCAACTATCCAACCCAATTCGGAAGCAATATAAGCCAACGGAATTGACCAAAGAGCTGTATATAAGATAAATCGTTTCTTCCCAATCTTATCTTTTTTAGTCAATATTAAAATAACAAGAAATAAAGCAATAAAATGAAAGCCCAATCCTACCATTATTCTGAATGAATAAAATGTGAGCGGAATATTTGGAACTAATTCATTTACATCTCTGTTTGCGTAATAACCATAACCAAAATGAGCATAATTTTCTTCAAATTTAGTAAGTGCAACATTGGCAATACTGTCGTTTCCTGTTTTTTTGGCATTCTTATATTCAGCAAGCGACATTATTGAAATTTTACCTTTTTCAGTTCTTTCTTTATACGACAATATATTGTGTTGTTTATTTCCATTCACCAAATCATCAACACCTGGAACATAAGCGTTTGCATCTTGAAATGCCATGATTGAAAGCAAACTTGGAATTTCGATTTTAAATGTAAAATCCTGTTTCCTAATAATTGTATCGGTATGATTCTTTTGTAAAAGTCCAATTACTGCGAGTGGTGCATTTTGCTGACCTTTATATAGATTTTCCATTGCAGCAAATTTCATTGGTTGATGTTGAGCCATATTTCGAGCCGAACCGTCGCCTGTAATGATTATTAACAATGAAGCAACTAATCCAAAAACAGAAGCAACAATGATGCTTTTTTTGGCAAACAATAGTTCTCTGTGTTTCAATAAAAACCAAGCACTAACTCCTATTACAAATACAGAAGATAATACATAAGCAGATGTAACCGTATGGAAAAATTTATTCATTGCTACAGGCGAAAATAGTACTTCCCAAAAATTGACCATTTCGTTTCGTGCCATATCAGGGTTAAATTTCATTCCAGCAGGATATTGCATCCATGCATTTGCTACTAAAATCCACAATGCAGATAGGTTTGAACCAATTGCTACTAACCAAGTTGAAATTAAATGAAATTTTTTACTCACTTTATTCCATCCAAAAAACATAACTGCAATAAATGTACTTTCTAAGAAAAAAGCCATAATACCTTCAATTGCAAGTGGAGCTCCAAAAATATCTCCTACAAACCACGAATAATTTGACCAATTTGTGCCAAATTCGAATTCAAGTATTAATCCGGTTGCAACTCCTATTGCAAAATTAATTCCGAATAATGTCATCCAAAATTTTGTAATCCGTTTCCATTCCGGATTACTTGTCCTTACATATTGGGTTTCCATAAATGCAACAATAAACGAAAGTCCAAGTGTAAGTGGCACAAACAGATAATGATACATTGCTGTAAGTGCAAACTGGGCTCGTGACCAGTCAACTAGAGAAAAATCAACATGTTCCATGCTTTAAAAATTATTATTTTGTTAACTGATTAATTATATAGTTACTACGTTCTTCGTCGGTTTTGAAATTTGTATTTAAAAAGTTAGGAAAAAAAAACAATTTTAAAATTAAAAATATTATTCCCAACTTTATGATAATAATTGTCCAAAGTTTTTTTCCTATTGTCATGTTTTTAAAACCTTGAAAATAAAACTGGAAAATATTTTTTAGCATTTATATCATTGTTTGTTAGTTTCGTATTGTAAACGATTTTACTGTAACCGTTTACTACTTTGAAAAGCTTGACATTTAATCACAGTATGTATAAAGTCGTTAATATGCGTGCATATAGTTGTTATTGCCAAGATTTACTTTCAATTAAAATTTTTTGCTAAATTAGGTATTCCAATACCATTATACAAGAATGTGTTTAGTGTTTTATAATATGTTTTTGTTAAAGATGGGTTAATGGTCAGACTGTGTTTTCTTATTGACACGATTTAATAAGTTTTTATCTTTTCTCACTATTTTTGTTGAATAACCAGATTCATTCCAGCCCAGTTTTTGCCAAACCTATGATAGCTGTATTATTTTAAATGTTTGACGATTGAAATAATCAAACCGCTATTATAATTATGCTGTTTTAATTCATTTTCAATTGTTAAGATTGGTGTCATTTGCACATTAATTATTGGCTCAATTCCAACGCTAATTTTATCATTTATATATTTTTCAATTCTAATACTTCCAGAAAGTCCGAAAATAAATTTATTATAACTTGCATAGTACTCTTTTAAGATAGGTTTTGTTAATAATTCTTCATAGTTTTTTGGTTTTAATACATTACGATATAAAACATAGCTAAACACAGAACCAATTCTAACATAAATCTTTAACGACTTATCAAAAACACGGTAAGATAGAGATAATGGAACATTTAAATGATGGTAATAATTTTTAAAATTAAATTCTTCAGTTCCATCATAAGATGAAATTAATTGTCCATTATAGTAGTATTGATGCCCTTTATTAAGATCTAATTTATTTGATTCTCCTGTTTTTGAGTAATTAATTCCAATGATAATATTAAACTTTTTCAAAGAATGAGTAAAATTAAAACCAATTGAATAACCGAAAACAGCATATTCAGTAGTGTCTAAAAGATTTCTAAAGTCTTTTGAGTCATAGTAAATAAATTTATTTTTTATGTTACCATTTTCATTCGAAGTAAAGTATCTATATGAATACATTGGAGATAAGTCCAACGAAATAGCATTTGTTGATTGTCCAAAGCAATTTATTGAATAGTAAAGTCCAAATATTAATGTAACATATTTCATAATTCTGACTAACGTAATAGCAATTTATTAATGTATCCACACAAAAATATTAAGAAAAAAACGAAATACCACATAATTAGCTGAAAATAATATAAAAGGAAGGTGAAAATGATTAATAAAAACATTGTTTGACTATGCAGCAATGGATATTTTGTTTTGTGCTGATATTCTATGTTTTACAATATTGTTTTTTCTCTCAATGTTTGTAATTAAATTTTCGTGAACTTGTCTCAATTTTTAATCGGAAATGTTTTACAAAGATTTTTTTTCTGCACTTTGAACTTTTACTTAATAATACAATTAGGATTTATAAGATTATTTTTTTATTTTTGAATAAAATAAAGAATATTCAAAATTGTGTAATGTAAATTAAATCAGTATCATAGTGAGGGATTTTTTAAAACTTTATATTGTTTCTATCTTGTTTTTTTACATAATAACCTGTCGTTCGGTAATTGCACAAGATGTAAATATTCTTGAAAAAAATTGTCATCTGGATATCTCTGTTTCCAGAAATAACATTCATATCAAAGAACAAAACTATGTGTCGAAAAGGTTTTTAAATAACATAAACCAAAATACCAAGGATGCTGTGTTTTATTCAAGTTTTGACCCAATTGTTAAGTTTGAGGCGTGGACAGAAATTCCTCAACAAAACGATAAGAGCAAAATCATAAAAGTAGTTACTGATGAAGAAAAAAGTGTATTGCAAAGAGGCATATTTTACAATGATTATATTCGGAAAGAATTTATTTATCCAGCAGTAGTCAAAAATTCTATTGGTGTTTTAAAATATAGTCAGGAGATAAAAGATCCACATTTCATTAATACTTACTTTTTTGACGATCAATATAATGTTGACAAGTCATCGTTTTCTATTACTACACCGATTTCAGTAAAAATTGAGTTTTCTATTTTTAATACCGATGAATACGACGTTAAATTTACTCAGGATACGATAAAAAAAACAGTAAAATATACATGGGAAATTAATAACTTAAAAAAGCTTGAACATTCATCAAAATCTCCACCCAGAGCATATTATGCTCCACATATTATCGCTCGAATTAATTCGTATAAATTTAAAGGAACTGATATTACTGTGTCTTCAAGTGTTGATGATTTATTTAAGTGGTATAATTCTTTAATAAATAAAATTCCAAAATCTGAAAATGAGAATGAACTTAAGCTGAAGGTTAATGAATTGACTAAAAATTCTACTAGTGAAACTGAAAAGATAAAATTGATTTACAAATGGGTACAATCAAATATTAAATATATAGCTTTTGAAGATGGCTTAGGAGGCTTTATACCACGTGCTGCTGGTGATGTATTTGCAAAAAAATATGGCGATTGTAAAGATATGGCTAACTTACTTAAAACTATGCTAAACTTGGCTGATATTCCTGCATTTTTTACTTGGATTGGAACAATAGCAATTCCATATTCATATTACGAAGTTCCAAGTATAAATTCTGATAATCATATGATTTGTGCTATAAAGGATAACAATAATTTTATTTTTCTTGATGCAACAAATCCATTTATAGAGTATGGAACTTATCCATATACAATTCAAGGAAAGGAAGCTCTTGTTAGATTGAGCGATGAGGAATACAAAATAATTAAGTTACCGATTTCTGATTTCAAAAATAATACAAGGATTGATAGTGTAAACTTATCAATAAAAGATGAAATATTATATGGAAAAGCAAAAGTAGAAATTGAAGGATATATTAAAGATGGTTATTATTTTCAAAAGCTAAGGTCAAAAATTGATAATGAAGAAAATTTCATTCAAGATTTTCTTTCCATTGGCAAAAAGAGTTCAGTTTATAAGAATACTAATGTTGATGAGGAAGACTTAAAAGTTACTATTAATTTCTATGCAGAGTTTAAGAACGAAATTATATATGTAGGTGATAAAATGTATGTTAATCTGAATCTTGATCCTACTTTTAATGAAATGAAAATTAAAGACATTGATAAAAGAACTGTGCCAATTTTCGAACAATTTAAAAATAAGTGCCTATATCAGTGTAACTTATCTATCCCAGAAGGATATAAGGTTGACTTTATACCTGAAAACATAACATTTGAATTTGATAATTTTCAAATCAAAACAACATATTCCAAAACAGAAGATAAAATCACTTATCAAAAAGAAATAATATCAGATTTTTTATTCCTTTACAAGAATCGTTTCGCTGATTACAAAGCCTTTTTAGAAGCAATTCTGAAAATAAATGAACAAAAAATCATCTTGAAAAAATATTAAAAATGAAAAAAATATTAATCCAATTATCTCTTTTAATCTTTTTGTTTTGCACAGTTAATGCTCAAGATTATATATTTGAAACCATTAACTTTAAAGAACATAAAGGCTTACATAAGTTAGAAGATAGTAGTTTGTATGAAGAGTCTGCGGTAATTATTATTGACCATAGATATATGCAGGTGTTAAATGAATATGGTAAATATTTCACATATTCTACAATACACAGAATTGTTAAAACAAATGATGATGCGGGAATTGAAAGATTTAATAAAGTTTATATTCCAATAAGTGGTAATGAGGAACTAATTGATTTACTAGTAAGAACCATAGATACGACAGGACAAGAAAAAGGTTTCGATATTAAAAATTTAAAAGAGTTAGATAATGTTGATGGATTCCGTAATTATAAAATATTTGCAGTAGAGGGTCTTGTAAAAGGTGGAGAACTGGAATTTACCTACACAATAAAATCAGGAACGGGATATTCAGGTAGAGAGGTTTTTCAAAAAGATATATTAATTAAAAATGCAAAATTGGAACTTATATATCCGCCAGAATTTACATACTCAACAAAATCTTATAATGGATTTCCAGAAAGCACAAAAATTTCAAATGGGTTAAGAATTATTGCTACTGATATTCCTGCTCTGCCAGAAGAAGATTATTCTTCATATACATCGAAATTAATGAGAGTTGATTACAAAGTAGAAATTAACCCAAATAAAACCAATGTATTGTCATGGCAACAAATGTCAAGAAATCTATTTCATTCTGTGGCTACTGACGAGGGTCAGGCTCAGGCTCAAAAATTTGTTAAAGAGCTAAACTTGGATGGAAAAACTGAATTTGAGAAAATTGTTGCTCTTGAAAAAAAAATTAAAGAAAACTTTACTATCAAAGAAGGCAACAATAGTGAATATGGCGATGTAAAATTTATTTTCAAGGATTATATTGGAAATGAGCGTGGAATAATAAAAATGTACTCTAAGTGTTTAGAGTGCTTAAAGATAAAGTTTTATATAGTTTTTACTGGTTCTCGTTTTTATGGTTCTATTGATCCAGCTTATGCTCACTATATGGATTTAAGAACAGTTTTGTTTTATTTTCCTGAAACTCAAAAATATTTAAGTCCAACTTTTTCATATTTACGAGTTGGACCTGCTCCAAGTGTAATAGCAGGGAATAATGCATTGTTTTTAAAAACCACTTATAATCAGCATAATAAAGACAAGTTATCGTATTTTGATTATTTTATTGAAAAAATAAAATATTTAAGTGCGAATGAAAATCATATAATTCTTGATGCAAAAATCAGTTTATCTGAAAATCTGGATGAGGCATTTATAGAGCATAAAGAAACTTTTCAGGGTTATCAGGCTTATCTTCTTCGTAATATTTATACTACTGGAGATGAAAAACAAAAACAGGAATTTATAAATAGAACTATGGTATCTGCTATAAATGATGCAGACTTTAAGTCGTTTAATGTTGAAAATGAAGAATTGGATTTATCAGTAGATAGTAGCAAATATTTTATTTGCAATGCAGAGTATAGCTCAAAATCAATAATTGAAAAAGCAGGAAATGATGTATTAATTTCGATAGGAAAAATAATTGGGAAACAAAATGAAATGTATGAAGAAAAAAAACGTGTAAGCGATGTAATTCTTCAACAAACAAAGGTATATAATCATAAAATAGCATTAAATATTCCTTCAGGGTACACTTGTAAAGGTCTTGAAAAGCTTAAATTGAGCAATATCATATCTGATAGTGATACTTTATTAGCTCAATTTACATCTGATTATGAATTAGCAAACAATCAGTTAATAATTAACATAACAGAAAGTTATAACGTTTTAGAACTCGACAAAAGTTATTACAACGATTATAGGAAAGTGATTAATTCGGCAGCCGATTTTAATAAAATTGTACTTGTTTTGGAGCCAGTAAATTAAATTTAGCACATTACAACATTCAATGTCTAATATTCTTTAATTTCTATTATAAAAACTTTGTATAAATAACTACATTTGCTTGTTTAATTATATTTATTACAAAATTCACAATAATATGGAATACTTACCAAAAGTAGTAATGGTTGGGCTTGGTTATATTGGCCTTCCTACAGCCGCTTTAATAGCAAAAAGCAAAATTCCTGTTTTAGGAATAGATATTAATCAATCTGTTGTTGATACAATCAATAAAGGACAAATTCATATTGTTGAACCAGACCTAGATGGATTGGTTCACAGCGTTGTCGAAAGAGGTTTTCTGAAAGCATCAACTGAACCTTCAAAAGCAGAAGTGTTTATTGTTGCAGTCCCTACACCTTTTAAAGGCGATTTTGAACCAGATATTTCTTATGTTGAAGCAGCAACCAAAAAAGTAATTCCTTATTTATCAGAAGGTAGTTTATTCATTATTGAGTCAACAAGTCCTATTCTCACAACAGAGAAAATGGCTTCAATTATATATGAATTAAGACCTGAATTAAAAGGAAAAATATTCATCTCTTATTGCCCTGAACGTGTTTTGCCAGGGAATGTAATTTATGAACTGGAACATAACGATAGAGTTATTGGCGGTATTGATGAAGCTTCTACAGATAAGGCAATTGCGTTTTATGCTCAATTTGTAAAAGGAACTTTGCATAAAACTAACTCTCGAACAGCCGAAATGTGTAAATTGGTCGAAAACTCATATCGTGATGTCAATATTGCTTTTGCCAACGAACTTTCTTTAATTTGCGATAAAGCAAACATTGATGTTTGGGAACTGATAAAACTTGCAAACAAGCATCCAAGAGTAAAAATTTTACAACCAGGAACAGGTGTTGGTGGTCATTGTATTGCTGTTGATCCTTGGTTTATCGTTGCAGATTTTAAAAATGAAGCTAAAATTATAAGAGCTGCACGAGAAATAAATAATTACAAAACTCTTTGGGTAATTGAGAAAATCAAAAATTCAACACTAGAGTTTGAAAAACTGAATAACAGAAAGCCAACAATTGCAGTAATGGGACTTGCTTTTAAGCCAGATATTGATGACTTACGAGAATCTCCTGCCATACATGTAGCAGAGGCTTTAACAAGTGACAAATCATTAGACATATTAATTTCAGAACCAAATATACATACTCATAATAAATTTAAGATTTCTAATTACAACGAAATAGTTCAAAAGTCAGACATTGTGGTATTTTTGGTTGCTCATAAAGAATTTAAAAATTTAGAAATAGATCAATCAAAAACAGTTTTGGATTTTTGTGGAGTTTTAAAAAAATAATTACTTATGTTAATGACAATTAAAATAGATGATAATGAATTATATAATTCATTAAAACAATTTTTAAAATCAATAAAAGTTGAAATAATAAATGACGAGATTTCTAAAGAAGACGATACGGACTTTTATAATTTTGCATCTGAAAATTTATCAAAAGCTTATTCTGAAAATGAACCGGAATATACTGAAAACATGATAAATGAACCCAATGTTTTATATGAACGAAAGTAAAATAATATTAACGTCTATTCCGCAATCTGATGGGTTAATAAAACTACGCCCCACTTTAGTTTTAAGAAAAATGCCACTATATGGCGACTTATTAGTTTGTGGCATAAGTACTCAAATAGCTCATTATATTCCTGAATTTGATGAAATTATTTCAGAAACTGATTCTGATTTTAAAAGCAGTGGACTTTTGCAAAAATCTTTAATCAGGCTAAGTTTTTTAACAATTTTACCACAAAAAAATATCAAAGGCAGTATTGGGCAAATTTCTGAAATTCGCTATAATAAGTTAATCAATAACTTATCGGCATATATTTCTAAAGGAGAATTTAAAAATAATTAAATATGTTAAACGGAAAATCAATATTAGTTACTGGTGGTACAGGCTCGTTCGGAAAAAAATTTGTCGAAACTATTCTAAGTAAATATCCCGGAATTAAACGACTTGTAATATATTCAAGAGATGAATTAAAGCAATTTGAAATGGAACAAGATTTTCCAAAATCGAAGTGCGATGGAATCAGGTATTTTATCGGCGATGTACGTGATTACTCACGTTTTAAACGAGCATGTCAGGGAATTGATATAATTGTACATGCCGCTGCACTTAAACAAGTTCCTGCTGCCGAATACAATCCAATGGAATTTATAAAAACCAATATTCTTGGTGCTCAAAATGTTATAGATGCGGCACTCGGCACAGATGTAAAAATTGTTGTTGCTCTTTCAACAGATAAAGCCGCTGCTCCAATAAATCTTTATGGAGCTACAAAACTTTGTTCCGATAAATTATTTGTAGCAGCTAATAATATTCGTGGTGCAAAAGATATTCGTTTTTCGGTGGTTCGCTACGGAAATGTAATTGGTTCAAGAGGTTCAGTAATTCCTTTCTTTATGAAAAAACGCAAAGAAGGGGTTTTGCCAATAACGCATCCCGAAATGACACGCTTTAATATATCACTCGAAGAAGGTATTGATATGGTGTTGTTTGCAATCGAAAATGCAATTGGTTCAGAAATATTTGTTCCAAAAATACCTTCATATAAACTCGAAGATGTTGCAAAAGCAGTTGGTCCAAATTGCAAACACGAAATTGTAGGAATACGTCCGGGCGAAAAAATGCACGAAGAAATGATTACCGAAACCGACTCTTATTATACAATCGAATTTGGAAAATATTATGCAATACTTCCATCAATGGAGGGAAAGGTTAGAGATAATTACATTAAACATTACAATGCAAAACCAGTAACACCCGGATTCAAATATAATTCAGGCGAAAATACAGAGTGGCTGAGTGTTGAAGATATTAGAGCAGAAATTATTAAGCATGTTGATAGCGAATTTAAAATTTAAAATTTTAAGTTATGAATCATCAAATTCCTTACGGAAAACAACATATCACTGATGATGATATAAAAGCTGTATCAGAAGTTTTGAAAAGCGATTTTTTGACTCAAGGACCAAAAGTTGCAGAATTTGAAAATGCTTTTGCCGAATATATTGGGGTAAAATATGCTGTTGCAGTTGCAAACGGAACAGCAGCGTTACATTTATGTGCAATGGCTCTTGATGTGAAACAAGGAGATAATGTAATTACAACTCCAATAACTTTTGCAGCATCAGCCAATTGTATAAGATACTGCGATGGAAATGTTTACTTTGCCGATATTGATAAAGATTCTTTCTTAATCGACATCAATAAAATTGAAGAGTTAATAAATTCAAAACCAGAAGGTTTTTTTAAAGGAATTATTCCTGTTGATTTTGCAGGAAATGCTTTAAATCTTGAACAATTTAAAAAACTTGCAAACAAGCACAATCTTTGGATTATTGAAGATGCCTGTCATGCTCCGGGAGGATATTTTTTAGACTCAAAAGGTAAAAAACAAAATTGTGGAAATGGCAATTTCGCCGATTTAGCAATTTTTTCTTTTCATCCTGTAAAGCACATTGCAACAGGCGAAGGCGGAATGATTACAACAAACAACAAAGAACTTTACGAAAAACTTTTGCTTTTGCGTACTCACGGAATAACAAAAAATCCAACTTTATTATCAGAAAATCATGGTGGCTGGTATTACGAAATGCAAGAATTAGGTTATAATTATCGTCTTACAGATATTCAAGCAGTACTTGGGGTTAGCCAACTAAAAAGAGCTAATGAAAACTTAGAGCGAAGAAAAGAAATTGCCAAAAGATATGATTCCGCATTATCAAATTCCAAGCTCCAAATTCCAAGCTCCAAATTCCAAATCCGAAATCCTAAATCTACTGAGGGTCATGCTTTTCATTTATATGTTATTCAGGTTGAAAATAGGCTCGAATTATATAATTATTTACGTGAAAAAGGGATTTTTGCACAAGTTCACTATATACCAGTTCATTTACAACCTTACTACAAACAATTGGGGTGGAAAAAAGGCGACTTTCCTGTTGCTGAAAATTATTATGAGCATTGTTTGAGTATTCCGATGTATCATTCATTATCGGACAGTGAGCAGGATTATGTGATTGAAACATTATTAGCATTTTAGTAAAAATGAAAAAACAATTTGTAAACTCAAATTTTATATAAATTCTTGTAAATATTTTGTAATTTTGAAAAAAGAAGAAAGTTATGTTAATTGAAAGAACAAAAAAAGAAGTAATTATAAGGCTACTTCCAACTGTTGATATTGATGAATTACAAGAATTGGCAAATTATTTCAGATACAAAGAAATAACTTCCAAATACAAAACTGAACAATCTGTAGTAGATAAATTATCATCTGAGATTAATAAAGAATGGTATAAATTGAATCGTACAAATAATTAAAAATCTTTTCTTCTTTTTTTATCTATTAATTCACTTCATTTAAAAACAATAATTTACAAAGAGTTAGACAAATTATCACAACCAAATATTGTTTCATCAGCATTAAATTAATAGGTGCAGAATTGTTAAGATACATTATTAAAAAAAATTAATGAGTAAACTTAGTGACCTTTGTGTCTTCGTGGCAAAAAAATCATTATAATCAAAATACTGTAGACAAATGAAAAACCTTGCAATAATCCCTGCACGAGGTGGAAGCAAACGAATTCCACGAAAAAACATAAAAGATTTTCTTGGCAAACCAATTATTGCATATTCAATAGAAACTGCACTAGAATCAGGTTTGTTTGAAGAAGTAATGGTTTCGACCGACGACCACGAAATTGCTGAAATAGCAATAAAATACGGAGCAAAAGTGCCATTTTTTAGAAGCGAAAAAACAGCCAATGACTATGCACATATAGCAGAAGTTATTGAAGAAGTTTTAGAAAAATATAAAGCCTTAAATAAAATTTTTGATAATTTTTGTTGTATTTTTTCGACTGCACCATTTATTAAAAAAGGTAGACTAAAAGAAGGCTTTGATTTGATGATAAATAATAATTTCGACTCAGTTTTTCCTGTCTTAAAATTTAGTTATCCAATTCAAAGAGCATTGAAAATTGAAAGTGAAAAAGTTTCAATGATTTTGCCCGAAAATTTCAATAAACGCTCACAAGACTTAATGCCGGCATATCACGACAGTGGACAATTTTATTGGATGAAAACGCAGGAGTTTTACAAGCAAAAACGTTTATTTGCCGAAAACTCTGGTGCAATTATCCTTTCCGAAATGGAAGTGCAAGATATTGATACAGTTGAAGATTGGGAAGTTGCTGAAATGAAATATAGGTTTTTAAAATTTTCTTAGAATTTTCATCAATTTACCTACGCCAACACTAGCATTTTCTTTAATAAAAGTAACCTTTCTATGTGTATGCACCTCATTTGGATCAATTAAATATATTGGTGAGCCATTTGGTACATAATCAATTAGGCTTGCTGCCGGATATACATTTAATGAAGTTCCAATAACTACAAAAATATCGGCAGTTCGGGCAATTTTTATAGCATCTTCAAGAGCTGGCACAGCCTCGCCAAACCACACAATATGTGGACGTAACTGAAAACCTTTTTCGCATTTATCGCCTAATTTTATTTCTTTATAGCCTATTTCGCTTATTAATTGAGGATATTTGGTGCTTTCTACTTTTGTAAGTTCGCCATGCAAATGTAAAACATGTTTGCTTCCAGCTCTTTCGTGAAGGTTATCAACGTTTTGAGTTATAATATGTACATTGAAGTTTTGCTCAAGTTCTTTAAGCCCGATATGTCCAAAATTTGGCTCACAATGTTCAAGTTGTTTCCGGCGATCGTTGTAAAATTTAAGAACAAGTTCTGGGTTTTTATTCCAACCAATTGGACTTGCAACTTCCATAATATCAAATTCTTCCCATAATCCGCCCATGTCACGAAAGGTTTTGATTCCACTTTCTGCACTTATTCCGGCACCTGTTAGTACGACTAGTTTTTTCACGATTTAGATTAGATAGAATTTAATAAAATATTTGCTATAAATGATTCATAAAAACCTCTACAACTTGCTTACTTGTAGTTCCATCGCCATAAGGATTTACGGCTTTTGCCATTTTATCGTATTCGTCCTGATTTGTTAGTAATTTATTCATCCACGAAAGTATAACTTCTTTGTTTGTGCCAACTAAAACTGCAGTCCCAGCATCAACTCCTTCGGTACGTTCTGTTACATCACGCATTACAAGAACAGGCTTTCCTAAAGATGGTGCTTCTTCCTGAATTCCACCCGAATCGGTTAAAACAATGTATGACTTATTCATCAACCAGATTAAATAAGGATAATCAATAGGTTTAATTAAATGTACATTTTTAAGACCACCTAAAATTTCGTTAACAGGTTTTTGAACGTTTGGATTTAAATGTACCGGATAAACAATTTCGACATCGTGAGTTAAGCTAATTTCTTTAATTGCATTACTTATATCTTCAAAAGGTTTTCCGAAATTTTCGCGACGATGCCCTGTAACTAAAATAACTCGTTTGCTAAAATCTATTTGTTTAAAATATTCGACATAATTTGTTTCATACTTACTAACTATTTCTTTAGCCCACAATAATGCATCAATTACTGTATTACCAACGATATAGATATGGTCTTTTATTCCTTCGTTTATTAAGGTCTGCTTCGATAAACTTGTAGGAGGAAAATGATAATCTGCAAGATGAGTAATTAATTTGCGATTTATTTCTTCGGGGAAAGGTGCATATTTATCAAAACTTCTTAAACCTGCTTCGAGATGTGCAACTTTAATTTTTTTATAAAAAGCTCCTAAAGCACCCAAAAAACTTGTTGAAGTATCTCCTTGAACAAAAACTACATCTGGCTCAAAATCATTGAATACTGGTTCAAGATTTTTAATAACATCTGCTG
>Ga0154347_1210_pt1 | contig 16813 bp, 15 predicted proteins | sample RifGroA2_FD_115875 | JGI IMG/M metagenome (GOLD analysis project Ga0154347, IMG submission 115875) | Bacteroidetes bacterium GWA2_31_9
AATCGTTTTACTTATTTTTAAAATTGGAATTACTGAAATAGAATTTTTTCCTTTTTGTCTTTTATTAAACTCAACATCTAGCCATTTAATTTTTTCGTTGTTCACAGCTAAAATTATAGATATTAATGTGTTAGTTATAAAAAAACTTGAGGGAATCTGCTCAATATATTTTGCTAAAATATTTGCATTCATTAATCTGAATGGGACATTAGGGTCTTTAATTTTCAGCCCGAATATAACTAATATTGAGCATTTTAGAATTAGTGATACAATTTTTCTGAAAAACCCGTCGTTACGATGCTTTCGGTTTCCAAATACAAAATTTGATTCATTTCTTTTTTCCCAAAGCTTCCAAAAATCTTGACTTTTATTTTGATTATCGGAATCGACTTGAAAAATATATTCAGCTCCTTGTGTAATAGCTAACTTGTAGCCATACAAACAGCTTGAACCATGTCCTGAATTAGGTTTATTAATAAGTTCTATTTGGGTTCTATTCTTAATATTTTCTTTAATTACAAATTCTGTATTGTCGGTGCTTCCGTCGTTTATTAAAAGGACTTTTCCGTTTTCAAATTCTGAAATTATTTTCTGATAATCAAAAATTACATTTGAAATGTTTTCCTGTTCGTTGTAACAAGGAATTACTATGAAAAGTTTTTCTTTAAATTGAGGCATTTCTATTTTGATTGATTTTCGTTATTTGATTTACACAAATATCTGAAAAAAAATGAATTTTCGTTGCCCATGTATTGTACTGTATATCTTGGAGCTAATAAAGGTATTGTGCTTCTTTCGTTGACTTTTGGAGGAAAATTGATGCCATCATTTGCAAGATAACTAATCGAACGTTGTACTTCATTAATCGGGGCAAAAGCTCCGATTGCCAATATTAATATAATTGCAGATTTATATTTTAACGAGGTTGTGTTATTAACGAATGATTTAATTAATAGTATTGCCAAAACAAATAATGCAGGCAATGAAGAGCGGGCAATAAAATCCCACACAGACACAAATGGAATTAACGGAATTATAAACAATATAGATGCAGCTAGAAATAACAAATTAAATGAAATGGATTTATTGCGGTGCATTGAGTTTGTCGAAATGTTGTTTTGAATTTTAAGAATAATTATAAATATAAGTAGCCACTCAATTAATGCAAATTCGCAGAGATTTATAATTAAAAATATAAAATCCATATTATAACCATAATGTAATATTTCAATTTTTGCCGATTTTGAACTAAAATATAATATTTCTATTATAAAAAGTAAAACAGCAGAGATTATAATTAGAATATTTCGTTTCGATTCGTTAAGAATAGGTATAAAATATTTTAATCCATAAAACACCAGAAAAGGTATTAAACAAATTGCTATATATACAGACCATAGAAAACTAATTGCAAACATTAACAATCCAATAAAGTAATTCCTATTATCCTTTATGAAGTAAATTATTAACGACATTCCTAGCCATGCTCCAAAGCAATGTTGAGGAATCCAGAATAACTGCGACATATTAGACGTAAATTGTATATTTAATGAATCGGTATATAACGGTGAAGTAAAATATAAAAAAGTATCGAAATTGAATAAATGTCCGATAATATCGGCTCCTGAAAAAATCAAAAATATAAAAATAGTTAGAATTGCATTTTTTTTATTTCCAGCAAAATAAATTACCCAGCAAAAGATTAGAAATAAAGCACTAAATGACTGAATAATCATGACAATATTTGCAAAAGACCATCCAAACAATTTACCAAAAACTGCCGGAAGTATATAAAAGCCAGTATAATAAATCAATGCAGAACCTCCGACTTCAGAATTTTCATATAAATTATAATCGTAAATTACAGGCCACGAATGATTTATCAAATCAGATAAAATAAAATTATGTTTTACCCAATCATTGTTTTGTAATCCTAATCCTCCAATTCCTGACAAAAAAATAAATACTGAAGTAATTATAACTACAATAATTATATGCTTTATTGAATAATACGAATTTTCAGAATTGTTAACATAAATTTTTTTAAAAAGAACAAATAAAGCGACTAACAAAATTGATATAATTATTAATGAAAATTGAATTTTTAAATACCCTCCAATAAATACAAACCATGGAAGCAACAAAATCAAAACAGAAAAAAAAACTAGATGTTTTAAAGGAATAATGCTAAACGAAATAACTTTTTCAAGCTTTACATTTTGTTTCTTTTTTCGTCTTAATATCCTTATACTTAAAACTATTGCATATATTAAAATTGTAAAACATAAAACATCAAAAATGCTTCTAATAAATAATTTGAGTCTGAATTTATAGTTGATTAAACCGAAATTTTTAAAAAAATTACCTCTTAAAACTGAACCTTGATTAATGTTAATTCTTCTATAAGCGATGTTGCTTTCGAGTGCCTTTTCTCCAAACTTATTTTTATCAATTTTAAAGACCGTATTTCCTATAGATATTGAAATATGCGACAATTCAAAGTAAATACTATCTGGAATTTTTATTGAAATATTGCGAATAAATCCAGTCTGAGCTATCCATCTATTGTCGGGTTGTAATTCAAAATTCTTTGCCTTGTTTAAGAACGATTCTGCACAAACATCGACCTTTGAAATCTTTAGATTATTAATTCCAATCAATTCAATAGCAACTTGTTCTGGAATAGAGTAATAATATAAATAAATCAGAAAACTTAATGTGAAAAATACAAACCCTAAAATCAAAGTTTTTATTATTTTAAAAGTAGTGAAGAACGATTTTATTTTTTTTAAATCAAACATCCGTTTTTTTGACAATAAATTAAGTTATTATTTTTTTGTAATTCTATAGTCTTTAAGTCGTCTTAAAAGATATTTTAGTTGTCGAATTTTAAAATATCTAAGTAGCTTAATCAACCTAGTTGGCGATTTTAAATAAAATTCTCTAAATGCTTTAGGTTGAGCGTCTATTAATTCTTGTTTGCTTATTCCTTGAGGCAACCATTCGGGTTCTTTAAAACTTTTCTTTCTCCAATCGGGAGTAAATTCAGCTTTTAAATTGTCCCATAATTCTGAGCCTGGTAAAACATCAAGAATTGAAAATTGAGCCCTCGATAATTTTGATTTTTTTGCAAATCTGATAGTATCTTCAAGCGTTTCGCAGGTTTCGCCCGGTAGTCCAAGAATAAAAAAACCTTGACAAGATATTCCGATTTTGTCTGCAGTTTCGATTGATTTCTTAATATTGTTGATGTTTTCGTCTTTTTTTATAGAATTAAGTATTTGTTGATTAGTCGATTCTATGCCATAAGCAAAATAATAACAACCACTTTTTTTCATAAGTTTGATAAGCGATTCATCAACTTTATCTGCCCTAATTCCATTTGGACAAGCCCACGAAATTTTAATTTTTTCGGTGATTATAAGATTGCAAATCTGCTCAATATGTGAACGTTTTAAAGTGATATTATCATCTTCAAAATGAATTTCTTTCACTCCAAAGTTGTTTACAAGAAGCTTTATTTCAGCAACAACGTTTTCTGGACTTCGGAAACGTATTTTTCTATCATAAAATTTAGGACTGGCACAAAATGTACATTCATAAGGGCAACCTCTGGTTGACATTAAAACACCTATTGGAAAGTTTTTAACAATTGCACCATGTGGAGCAAATTTGTAATCAGAAGGATTTATTTGTTCCCAATCTGGAAATGGAATATCATCAAGATTTTGAACTATTTCTGCTTTAATCGGCTTAAAATCAATCTTTTCAAAGTCGTATTTTGAATAAACACCTTGAATGTTATTATTGAGTCCATTATTTTGAACTAATTTACGAAGAGCAATTTCTCCTTCACCCAAAATTACGTAATCACAATTAGATTCTAAAAGTGTTTGATGTGGTAAAAAAGTAGGATGTACACCACCAATTACTACTTTAATATTTTTTTGTTTTAATAATAAAGACAACTCAATAGTTTCGTTGTAAAATGCAGTAAGACAAGTAATACCAACAATATCTGGGTTTTGTTTTTCGATAATTCCGACAAGTGCAATATTTGAAAAATTGTTTTTTAATGCATCAATTATTACTACATTTATTTCAAAAATTTTTAAAGCAGAAGCCAAATAACCTAAGCCAATAGGAGGTGTAATAATGTGACTATCAAAATTTGGTCTTACTAAAACGACTTTCAAAAGTTAGCTTTTAAAAATAAAAATAAAGCTACTCATTTAAACGGAATTTCAAATATGTAAAGAAATAATGTAACGTGAATAAAATTTAACTAAAAAGGCCAAAACTGATTATCGAACCAAATTTTTTCTTTTAGTTCATTATCAAGATCGAGTAATATTTTATGATGACCTTTTTCCCATTCTGAAAGCCATTGATATAGTTTTTTCTCATTATCGTCGGTTGCAGTTTTTGCTCTTTCGGCATATACTTCAATAGCTTTTGTTTCCATATCAATAGCTGCTGAAATAGCTGCTGCTTCGAAACTTGCAGATGAAATCTTATTTTTCAAATCTTTATTCAGAATTAATTTAGCAATCTGATTGTAATTATCTTCGGGAAGATTTAAAGCAACAAAATTTTGAGATTTAGAGTAGTTTTTAAACTCTTCGGCAAGAATTTTTTCGTGCATTATTTCTTCTTCAGCCATTATGTTAAAAACTTCTTTTACTTCAGGGCTTTTAGTTTGTTCGGCAACTTGTGCATAAAAAGCTCTGCCACGGCGTTCCATAAGGATAGCCATTTTTAAAATTTCTACTGTTTTATTTTCCATTTTTAAATGTATTTAGTTTTAATTCGGTTCTTAATAATTTTATACAACAAATATAATATTATTGAAATCGAAATTCCTAAAATTGCACCTCCAATAATATCAAGTGGATAATGAACAGCAAGTGCAATTCTGCTGTATGATACAATTATAGCCCATGTAAAAATTGAAAAAGAAAACCATTTGTTTCTAAAAAACAACGATGTAAGTGTTGCAAATAAAAATGTATTAGCTGCATGTGATGAAACAAAACCAAATAAGCCTCCACGATAGTCGTTAACAATATGAACAAGTTGTGTAAAATCTGGATTATGGCTAGGTCTTAATCGATGCACAAGTTCTTTTATTATAGACGATGAAATTTGGTCGGCAATTGCAATACCAAGAATTATGATTAAAATCATTGATATTGACCGCCATTGAAACTTTTTAATAACGAAGTAAAGAATTATTACATAAAGTGGAATCCAAAGCGTTTTACTGCTAATCCACCACCAAATAAAGTCTGAAGTTTCTGAGTGGAAACCGTTCAGAAATAGAAATAATTCTTTGTCAAGTTGTATTAATTTCTCAAGCATGTTTGTTTGAGGTTTAACTTCGTTGAGCTCGCAAGCTCGGTTGAGGTTTTACGCTGATTATATATTTTTTATTAATAAACTTAATTTTAAATTTATAAAAGTTCGTCTAAAGTTCGTCAAAAAACGCTAAAGTTCGTCAAAATCTGTAGAAATATTATTTTTATAAAACAGCTAATATCAATAGCTTATAATAAAAAAATGTCTAAAAAATGTCTAAACAATTTCCCAATATCCATATTCTAGAGATTGAATTTTCACATCCTTTCTTTGCTCTTGCAAAATGTTTTTAATTTTATTATTTTTCTATGATTCAATTAAAACTCTTTTAAATCGTTGTAGTGTAATATGCTGAAATTCAATATTTTAGCATAAAAGGCGTTTAAAAAAGCATTTAAAAACACCTTTAAACACTTTTAAACACTTTTAAACACCTTTAAACACTTTTTACACACTTTTACACACTTTTACACACTTTTAATTGTATGTTTATCAATACTATATACATCAAACACCTTTAAATACTTTTAAAAACACCTTTAAACACTTTTAAATACTTTTACTCACTTTTCAGCTTTCAAGCAAATTAGGTGTTTATCAATACTATATACATCAAAAACATTTAAAACTCGTTTAAACTCGTTTAAAAAATTTCCCAGATTGCATAACTTGTACTTTTAATTTTCCCTTCCATTCTTAATGCACTTAAAAAATTAGTTACTTTATTTTTCTTTTGTTCTTCAGTTAAAGTAGCCGATAATTTAGGAATAATCAAATTATCTATTGATTTTCTCTTTGTTTTGCCAAACTTATTAAGATATTCAATAATCATTTCTTTAAAGTGAGCATCATCAAAACTTCTGTTTGCAATATATTCGGCTTTTAATTCTTCGTTGTTAGTTGGTTCGATAACTTTAAAAGACAGAAAAATATTTGGTTTTCTACCTTCAATAAATTTGTTTTTTTTAAGATATTTAAATTCTTCATCAGAGATTTGAGGTTTCAAGTTTGAAGATATTTGTTTACAATCTATCGATTTTTTATTATTCTTTTCAATCATTAATATAAACTAAAATGTATTATCGATAATAAATTTTTTTTAACTTTAATAGAACTAGTTCTTCAATTTCATTCTTTATTCTAGGGTCATAGTTTGATGTTGATGTTTTATCATAATAAACTACTTCTTTTTTTTCAATATCAATTACTAATACTCTCAATGATAAATGTGGTTTTGTATAAGGATTAATCACCACTGAACTAGTAGCTATTCCTGTCGTCAAATTGTAATGAGGGCTATAATCAGGATTATAATACCCATTAATTGAAAGAAGTATTCCGTATTTATTTTCTTTTACTTGATAATTAATAGTAATGATTGAATCAAAGAAAATATTTTGTAGAACCTTTTCCTTGTTGTTGTCTATCTGAATATATAAATCATTTAATATAGTCTTATTGAATATTTGCTCATTTATTTCGGTTAATGAAAATTTATTAGAAAGTAATTTTATAGTCTTATTTTTAATAATCTCCTCTGTTGAGTTTGAAAGTACAGAATCAATAGTAGGTTTATTATTATTTACTTTTTTTAATTCAACTATTGGTTTAAAAACGAAATAAGAGTCAATATGTTTTTTATTTTCTTTAAATTCAATAGAATATTTTATACTTCTACATCCCAAAAAAATAAATGTAATGATTATAACTATGATTATGATGTTGAATTTATATATCATAACTTCGAATTAAACATTAGATGTATATGTATAAATAATCAGTAAATAACTTTCTTTGGTTAATTATTAGTCACTAAACTTCAAACTATTAACCTGATCTACAAACTACTCATTCAGCTCTTTCCAAATATAATCTTTCAGTTCTACAAGCCCGAATTTAGTAATTGAAGAAATAAATATAAAAGGCAATCCTGCAAGTGAGTTTTTTATTTCGCCCATTAATTCTTCATCAAGCATATCAGTCTTTGAAACTGCGATAATTCTTTTTTTATCAAGTAATTCAGGATTATATTTCTTCAGTTCATTAAGCAAAATTTCATATTCTTTTAAAATATCCTGACTATCTGCAGGAATCAAGAATAGCAACATTGCATTACGTTCAATGTGCCTTAAAAAACGGATTCCTAAACCTTTTCCTTCGCTTGCTCCTTCGATAATTCCCGGAATATCTGCCATTACAAACGATTTATAATCGCGATATTCTACAATTCCCAGATTAGGAACAAGTGTTGTAAAGGCATAATCGGCAATTTTTGGTTTTGCAGCTGAAAGTACCGATAAAAGTGTAGATTTTCCTGCGTTTGGAAATCCAACAAGTCCAACATCGGCAAGTATTTTAAGTTCAAGTATTTTCGTTCCTTCAAAACCTTCTTCACCAGGTTGTGCAAATCGAGGTGTTTGCATTGTTGGTTTAACAAAGTGGACATTTCCAAGACCTCCTCTACCTCCTTTTGCTAATATTTTTTGCTCACCGTCTTCAGTAATTTCAAATAAAAATTCTTTTGTTTCGCCATCTCTGGCAACAGTACCTAAAGGCACTTCAACAATTATATCATTGCCATCGGCACCTGTTGACTGACTTTTTGAGCCACTTCCACCATGTCCGGCAAAAATATGTTTTCTATATTTTAAGTGGATTAATGTCCAGAATTGCTTATTCCCTTGCAAAATGATATGACCTCCACGACCACCATCACCACCATCAGGACCACCTTTAGGAACAAATTTCTCTCTTCTTAAATGTGTTGAACCTGGTCCGCCATTACCCGATTTGCAGTAAATTTTTACGTAATCAATGAAATTAGAGTCGCTCATTTTATTCAGTATTGAATTAAAAAATTTTATTTAGCTTTTACCACAAGGTTTTTATTTTGTATTTTGAAATGTGCTCGTCTTTTGTTGCAAGAATTAATTTCTCAACTATGCATTGAGAAACAATAATTCTATCAAAAGGATCTCTGTGCAAAAACTCTAAGGTAGAAACAGTTAATGCGTGATTAAAAGAAATAGGCAATATTTCAAAACCATTTTCCTCAACTAGTTCTAAAAATTTCTTCAATCCTTTTTTAAACCTAAATTTATCAATACTAATTTTTATTGCAATTTCCCAAATTGAAGCAATACTTACAAATTTGTCATTATTTATATCTTCAATTGCAAGTTTTACTTTTTTTGATAAATTTGAATCTCCATTTATAAACCAGATTAAGGTATGAGTGTCTAATAATAAATCCATTACATATAATCTTTAAAATCGTCTAAAGGTTCATCGAAATCGGGGGAAATATATATTTGACCTTTTGCACAACCATATTTAGGCTGTTTTTTTTTGATCTTTATTTTTCGTTTACTTAACAGAAATTCGATAAAATCATTAACCTCAGATTTTAAGCTATCTGGTAAATAGCTTAATTTGCCACTTATATATGTATTTTCCATGCTATTAATTATTTTAATTTGTCAATAGTATCGCTTATGCGTCCGAAAATATCGTCAATTGATCCAACTCCCTTAATACCGACATATTTATTTTTGCTAGTATAATATTCAGCTAAAGGTGCTGTTTCATTAGTATATACTTTTATTCTGTTTTCAATTATTGAAAGTTCCTGATCATCAGTTCTGCCTGAGTCTTTTCCTCTGTTCAATAATCGTTTAATTAATTCTTCTTCCTCTACCAACAATGCTATCATTGCTAATATTGGCTTTTTTCTGTCAGCAAGAAGCCTATCGAGTGCCACAGCTTGAGGAGTTGTTCGAGGAAATCCATCGAAAATAAATCCATTAGAATTTTTATGTTCTTCGAGTTTTCTATCAATCATTCCAATAACGACTTCGTCAGGCACTAATTCACCTCTGTCGATAACTTTTTTAGCTGCGATTCCCAAGTCTGTTTTTTTAGCTATTTCAGATCTTAATAAATCACCAGTAGAAAGATGAACCAGTTGATACTTTTCAATTAACTTATTTGCCTGAGTTCCTTTTCCAGCACCAGGAGCCCCAAATAAAATAATATTTATCATAAATTGATTTTTAGGATTTTACTAAAGTATAAATATCTTCTAAATTTCGTGCATAACCATTGTAATCAAGACCATAACCGATAATAAAATCGTTAGGAATCTCAATACCTACATAGTCTATTTTTATGTCTTTTTTATATGCGTCGGGTTTATATAATAAAGTCGCTATTTTTATTTCGGCTGGTTCAAATCCTTTTAATTGCTTAACAATATGGTCTAATGTGTGTCCGGTATCAACAATATCTTCAATAACAACAACTGTATATCCCTCTAAGTCTTCATTAAGACCTATTAGGCTTTTTAATTTTCCGGTCGATGAAGTGCCTTGATACGAAGCTATTTTCAAGAATGTTATTTGGCAAGGAAAATTAATTTTTTTGAATAAATCACTTGCAAACATAAATGAACCATTGAGAATTCCCAGAAAAATAACTTTTTTACCAGCTAATTCACTATTCATTTTTTCGGCAACACTTAAAATTGCTTTTTGAATTTCAGAACTTGGTATTGAAACTTCAAATTCTTTATCTAAAACCTTAATACGCTTTGTCATAAACGATTTGATTTAAAAAAATGCTAAGTTAATAAATTATAGGCTACTCTTTTTATTTTTTTTCAAAGTTCATTGAAATTTCTCTAATGTGCCTCAAACCAACTTCCCCCAACTCCACATTCTACTGTTAAAGGAACTGTAAGATTTACTGCATTTTGCATTTCAAACATTACTATTTCTTTTACCATTTCAAGTTCAGGGATATAAACATCAAAATCAAGCTCATCGTGAACTTGCAGAATCATTTTCGATTGTAGCTTTTCTTTTTCAAATCGCTGATGAATTTTAATCATTGCTATTTTAATAATGTCGGCGGCTGACCCCTGAATTGGGGCATTTACAGCATTTCGCTCGGCAAAGCTTCTTACAAATTGATTGCTTGAATTAATGTCGGCAAGCTGTCTTTTGCGATGAAATATTGTTTCAACAAAGCCATTGTCGCGAGCCAATTTTATTGAATTATCAATGTAACTTTTTACTTTCGGAAAACTCTCAAAATAGCTGTCAATAAGAAATTTGGCATCGGTACGTGAAATGTTAAGCCTTTCGGATAATCCGAATGCTGAAATTCCGTAAATAATTCCAAAATTTGCTGTTTTTGCATTTCCACGCATTGTTCGTGTAACTTCTGAAAGTGGAACTTTATATATTTTTGAAGCTGTTGCAGTGTGTATATCTTCATTGTTTTTGAATGCTTCTATCATATTTTCGTCTCCGCTCAAATCTGCCATAATACGCAATTCGATTTGAGAATAATCTGCCGAAAAGTAAACATGATTTTCGTCGGTTGGGATAAATGCTTTACGGATTTCTCTGCCACGTTCGCCTTTTACAGGAATATTTTGCAAATTTGGATTGTTTGAACTTAATCTGCCTGTTGACGCAACAGTCTGATTGTATGATGTGTGAATTCGTTTTGTTTTCGGATTAATAAGCTCTGGCAATGCGTCAACATAAGTTGATAATAATTTAGATAAAGTTCGGTGTTCCAACACTTTATTGATTACCGGATGTTTATCTTTTAGTTTTACCAAAATTTCTTCGCCTGTTGAATATTGTTTTGTTTTTGTTTTTTTCGCATCAGTAGAAATTGATAATTTGTCGAATAAAACCTCTCCTAACTGTTTAGGAGACGCAATATTAAACCTGCAACCAGAAAGTTCATAAATTTCGTTTTCGAGCTTTAACAAATCTTCTTTCAGAATTTTGCTTGATTCGGCTAACTCCTTTTTATTGACAAGTACTCCTGTTTTTTCCATTTTTGCCAGTACCGGAATTAATGGAACTTCAATTGTTTCAAATAATTCTAAAAGATTTTGCTTTTTAAGTTCTGCTTCAAAAATTGATTTTAATTGGAATGTTATATCGGCATCTTCGCAAGCATATTCTTTAACGGTTTCAATATTTACAAACCTCATTCTTACTTGCGACTTTCCTTTTCCGATTAAATCTTCAATTGGAACCATTCTATAGCCAAGATATGTATCTGCCAAGAAGTTAAGATTATGACGCAAATCGGGTTGAAGCAGATAATGTGCAATTATTGTATCGAATAGTTTTCCTTGTAATTCAATTCCATACCATTTCAGCATCAACATATCGAACTTAATATTCTGACCAATTTTGGAAATTTTTGGATTCTCGAAAACGTCTCTAAATGGCTCTAATATTTTTACACAATCGTTATAATTTGCAGGAAATGGAATATAATATGCCTCAGCTTTTTTGAAGCAAAACGAAACACCAACTAATTCGGCAATATTTGGATCAATGCCAGTGGTTTCGGTATCAAAACAAATTTCTTTTTGCTTTAAAAGCTCGTTTTTGAGGTTTGCTATTTTTTCAGGACTATCGCATAAAATATAGTTGTGAGAATAATTTTGAATATTGCTCTGATTTGCATTATAGCTTCCTTCATTTTGAGCAACTTCGTCAAACATATCAAATAACGACGATTGTAATGGCATCGACGATTTGGGCTTTGCTGCAACTGACTTAAATTCTTCTTTCGGAATTGATTTATCGGAGTTTACTGCGTTTGAAGAAATATTAAATTTCTGAATTCGGTCGGCAAGATTTCTAAATTCAAGTTCGGCAAAAATTTCTTTTAACTTATCCTGATTGAATGGCTTTAATTCATATTCGCTTTCATTAATTTCGACAGGGACATCGAGCCTAATAACTGCCAATTCTCTTGAAATTTTAACTTTATCAATATTTTGTTCGATAATATCTTTTACTTTTCCTTTAATTTGGGAAGTATTTTGTAATAAATTTTCGATTGAGCCAAATTCGGCAAGAAGCTTTTGAGCTGTTTTTTCGCCAACGCCGGGTGCTCCGGGAATATTATCAGATGAATCGCCCATAAGTCCTAATAAATCAATTACCTGAATAGGATTTTCGATACTGAAATTTTCGTTTACTTCTTTAATTCCCCAAATTTCAGATTCGTTTCCGCCTCGTTTTGGTTTGAACATAAAAATATTTTCAGAAACCAACTGTGCATAGTCTTTATCGGGAGTCATCATAAAGGTTTTGAAGCCTAATTTTTCGGCTTTTTTCGAGAGTGTTCCGATTACATCATCTGCCTCAAAACCATCAACCACAACTACTGGAATATTACAAGCAGAAATTAATTCTTTAATATAAGGAACTGCAAGTTTTATATCTTCGGGCGTTGCATCTCTGTTTGCCTTGTATTGTGGATACATTTCGTGGCGAAAATTTGGACCCGATGGGTCGAATGCAACAGCAATATGTGTTGGTTTTTGATTCAATATTACATCAAAAAGTGTATTGGTAAAACCAAAAATTGCTGATGTATTTAATCCTTTTGAATTAATTCGTGGATTTTTAATAAAAGCATAATATGACCTAAAAATTAGAGCATAAGCATCAATGAGAAATAACTTTTTTTCCATGTTAGAATATTTGTTTAAAAAATTAAAATTAATTTTTTTTTGGACATTTCTGTTGAAAAATAATTATTTTGTTAATATCTTAAAATAAGCTGGCGTATTAAATTAAGATTAAATTCATTACATTAAAATCAGATTAAAAATCTAATTACGCATTGATGCTCTGAAATGTTAATTTAACAAAAAAATATATACATTCGCATAATAAACTCTTATATTAGTCAACTTTAGGGAACTTTAAACATAGTTTTCCGTCTAACATAATATTAAACTAAATTATAATAATATTTTTTATATATTTATTAATGAATGGATTATAGTTGCAATAGAAGATTATATCATCTTTTATAATTAGATTTTTATTGATTTTTTGTTAAAATGTTAACTTTTTATGAATACAACTTTTTTTAAGTTATTGCTTATAAATGTAATTTTATTAGCATTTGTTACTGATAATTTTGGGCAGGGATTTGGTTTAGGAACTAATGCCCCTACTGAAGTACTGCATATTTTTAAAAATGGTGGAGATGCAGCAATACGTTTTCAATCACAAGCATCTGGAACCGGTCAAATTTCAGTAGGTCCGAGTTCTGCTACAGCCAATGGAAACGATGCTTCTGTTGGTACAGTAGCATGGTCAAATACAGCTTTTGCAATGTCTAGCGATAATTCTTATGCTACAGTTGCTGATGCTACATCTAACTATTTAACACTTACAAATTTTGGATTTGCAATTCCAGGTGGTTCCACAATTGATGGTATTGAGATTAGTATCGAAAAAAGTAGAACCGATAATAAAGTTGCAATTTTAGATGATTGGTCTTCTAATAATACCAGTGATGCAGATGATGCAACTTATCAAGCATATACAGCTTATGATGTTTCAAATGGAACAAACAGATTATTAGTCGTATGCATTTCTGCTAACGACAATTCTGGTGGAGGAATTCGTAATATTGATTTTGTTCAGTATGGAGGACAAAACATGACAGAAGCACTTCATGAAGAAGATGCCGACGGTTACGATTTTTATATATTTTATCTCTTAGAATCAGGCATTGCATTAGGAGATGTTGGTGCTGGAGGGGGAGATGTTGTAATTGACTGGTCAAATTCTACTGGGTCAATAGATTCCCATACTGCTTTTATTTCTTCATTTCAATATGTTGACCAAACAAGTCCAATTGATGCTACAAGTAATAGTGTTTATAATGCAAGTACAAACTCACATGTTGTTGCAGCGTTGACAGTTAGCGATGGTGATTATGTAGTTGCCGGATTAGGAATTGATAATGATGGTAGAACTGTTACTGGACCAACAGGTTATACTCAAAACGATGTTGAAAATAATGATAACGGTAGCGATGTATCGTTGTCGGTTTTTGGAAAAGCTATTTTAGTTGATGGAACCGAAACCCCTTCAGTAACATGGTCTAATACTGATATTGCAGCTATGGGAGCAATAGTATTACAAAGCAATAGACAAGTTATTGATAATGAAGTTAAGTTAATTAAAGCTGGAATTGTGTCTGGTAATAATAATGCCGATTTAGCTTCAGATTGGTCAACAACAGATGCTTCTGCAACTTATGGTTCAAATTCTGACTTATGGGGGCTCGCATGGACAGATGCAGACATTAATGATGTAAATTTTGGAATTGCAATATCAGCATCAGTAAATAATTCAACAGCACAAATAGATAATGTAACAATTACGATATATTATACATCAGTTCCTGCTAGTTACACAAATTGGGTTTCGGGAATTGACTATAGTGATGCTGGGAAATATAAACTTTCGTATAATTCTTCACTAGGTACAAATGATTTTTTAACCATTGATGCGACTGGAAATAGTGTTTTTACTGGAACAGTTACAGCTAGTTGTGGTGTTTTATCGTGTTCAGATATTCGATACAAAAAAAATATAGTTCCTATTAAAGGTGCATTAAGTAAAATAAAACTACTTGAAGCAGTAAACTATTATTGGAAAAAAGATGATTTTCCTGAAAAACATTTTACCGACGAAAAACAAATTGGACTAATAGCTCAAGAACTTGAAAAAATTTATCCCGAATTGGTTCAAACAGATGCTAATGGCTACAAAACTGTTGATTATTCTCACATCACTCCTATTTTAATTGAAGCTATTAAAGAACAACAAGTAATAATTGAAGAACTCAAAAATAATGTTGATGTTTTAAACTCAAAAATAGAAAATACCGAATCTCTTGAAAAAAGAATAAATAGTTTGGAATGCTCAATTAAATCTTTGACTGAGTTATTAAATTTATCATCAAGCTCTAATAAATAACTATGATATTCAAGCTTTTAATACTATCCTTTTCCCTTTTTGCTGTAACTCAATTGTTTTCACAATCTACATTTACAGCTTACAACGATGGACTTTCTATATCAAAACTTGAAGCAGGTCTTACAGCAACAATTGTTGGAAATTTTGTTAGCCAAACCAATGTTACAGATGGGCAAATTGATAATCAAAGTACTATTCAAGTTAGTGGAAATTGGACAAATAATAATTCTACATCTAATGTTTTTTCGACTCAAGCTGGTGAAGTTGAACTAAATGGTAGTGTGTCACAAATAATTGACGGTAGCCAAACTACTTCCTTTAATAATTTAATTGTAAACAATACAAGTACTGGTATAACATGTAATATTGAAACAAAAGTAGATGGAAACCTTACTTTAACCGATGGAATTATTTATACAACAAGTGCAAATACTTTAACAATTGAAGATAATGCAACATCTACAAGTGGATCAAATGCAAGTTTTGTAGATGGTCCGATGAAAAAAATAGGAAACGATAATTTTGCATTTCCAGTTGGTGATGGAACAAAATGGGCAAGAATCGGGGTAGATAATTCAGCATCAGCTAATACAAACACTGAATTTACAGCTCAATATTTCAGAAGTGGATATGCAAATAAAGCAGTTGATGTATCTTTAAACAACGTTAGTAGTCTGGAATACTGGAGTTTAAATCAAGCTATAAATACAGATAATGCTACTATTACTTTATACTGGTCAAGTGCAGCCGAAAGCGATATAAGCGACTGGGTTTCAACCGATTTGATAGTAGCACGTTTTACTGGAGGAACATGGACAGACGAAGGTCAAGGTGCAATTAATAGTGGAAGTGTTCGTTCGGGAGCTGCAGTTACCGATTTTTCTGGTTTATATTTTACTTTTGGGTCAAAGGGTGCTCTTGTTAATACATTGCCAATTGAATTATTAGAATTTACTGCAACCAAAATAAATACTCATGTTGAATTGAATTGGTCAACAGCTTCTGAAATTAACAATGATTATTTTACAATAGAAAAAACGTTAAATCATGATACTGTTTACGAAGTTGTAAATGTAAATTCTGTAGAAAACAGCAACACATTATCAAGTTATTCGGCTACCGACTTAAATCCCTTTACAGGAGTTTCTTTTTATCGTTTAAAACAGACAGATAGTAATGGCGATTTTTCTTATTCCGATTGGGTAGCTATAAATTTCAATACTTTACAACCTTCGGAAATAAATATTTATCCAAATCCTATTAACAAAACCGAATCTATATATATTGATATGAATGGATTAACTAAAAATAGTGAAGTTCTGATTGTGGTAAATGATATTTATGGACATGAATTATATAGTAAAGTTTACATAACTGACATGACTTCTTCTTCTATTTTTGCTATTGATGTAAATAAAAACATTCCATCGGGGATATACTTTATTATTGCAACTTCTCAAAACAAAATTTACAACAAGAAAGTTGTTATTCAATGACATCTTGTAATAAACTTTTGATAAATCAAGCCTGATGTTCAAATATGATTTAAATAAGTGGTTGTTTTCTCAAAATAAAAAAGCCGTTCCAATCTGAAACGGCTCTAATATATTTGAATACGATTTTATTCT
>Ga0154347_1234_pt1 | contig 16690 bp, 18 predicted proteins | sample RifGroA2_FD_115875 | JGI IMG/M metagenome (GOLD analysis project Ga0154347, IMG submission 115875) | Bacteroidetes bacterium GWA2_31_9
GTTAAAACTTTCCAAGCAGTGCCATCGAAATAATAAAAGTTATTCAGTTCGTTGTCGAAAACAAGTAATCCTGTAGCAGGATTTGAAATTGAAGTTCGCTGTGTAGTTGTCAGCCTTGGAATTAAAAGACCTTTGTCGATAGATTTAATATCTAGCATTGCAGAGCCATCGGCATTGTAACTATCCTCATCAGTAATTGCAATGTTTTGAGAATATACCCCCGACCCCTTCCAAAGGAAGGGGAGGAAGAAAATTAATACTAACCAATAAATAGTTTGAAGAAATTTTGTAAATGTTTTCATAGTTTGTTAGTTTTAGTTTTTAATATTACAAAGCTATAAATTTTAATGAGAGTATAATATATTTTTCAAATAAAAAACCACATATCAATGAATAACAACTGATTAGATATTCATTATTTTAAAATAATACTAAATAAAAAAGACTCTATTTTAAAGCTATTTTTAAAATATTGTATAAAATTCTAATTTGCCATATCAAAGCCAAATCATTATCTTTACACAAACATATTTTTATGTCTATTACAATACTTGGAATTGAATCTTCATGTGATGATACATCTGCTGCTGTAATTAGAGATGGTGAAATGCTTTCAAACATTATAGCAAATCAAGATGTACACATAAAGTATGGTGGTGTAGTTCCTGAGCTTGCTTCAAGGGCACATCAGCAAAATATTATTCCTGTAGTTGAAAGAGCAATTAAAGAAGCCAGAATTTCAAAAAATGAATTATCGGCTATTGCATTCACCAGAGGTCCCGGACTTTTAGGCTCTTTACTAGTTGGTTCTTCATTTGCAAAAGGGCTTTCATTATCATTAGATATTCCTTTAATAGAAATAAATCATTTACAAGCACATATATTAGTTCATTTTATCAAACAAAAAGATAAAATACCTCCTTCATTTCCTTTTTTATGCTTGCTTATTTCGGGAGGTCATACTCAAATAATTAAGGTTAAAGATTATTTTGAAATGGAAGTTCTCGGAACTACAATTGACGATGCTGCAGGTGAGGCATTTGATAAATGTGCAAAAGTTTTAGGTTTGCCCTATCCAGGTGGTCCTCATATTGATAAACTTGCAAAAATGGGGAATCCAAAAAAATTTAATTTCACAAAACCAAGCGTTGCCGATTATAATTTTAGCTTTAGCGGACTTAAAACTAATTTCTTGTATTTTATTAACGACAATGTAAAACTTAATTCAAATTTTATTGAAGAGAATATTTACGACTTATGTGCTTCAATTCAGCATATTATTATTGAAATTTTAATTGATAAGTTAAAAAAAGTTATTAAAAATACTGGCATTAAAGAAATTGCCATAGCAGGAGGAGTATCAGCTAATTCAATGTTGAAAGAAACATTAATTTCGGTCTCTGAAAAAAACAAATGGATTTGTCATATACCAGAATTTAAGCTTACTACTGATAATGCTGCTATGATTGCAATTACTGGTTATTATAAATTTTTAAAAAATGATTTTACTAATCAAAAAACAAGTGCAACTGCACGTTATAATTTATAAAATTGAAATTACAAATATTTATAATATTAATTAGCCTTGCTTTTTACCAGATTTCATTTGGTCAAGAAGATAGAGAAAAACTACTTAATGATTATTACAAAGAGAACCCTGCTAAATTTATTATCAAAACAAATCCTTTTACAATTTTAACTGGTCCAATACTATACACATCTGAATACAGACTAGCATTTGAAGGAGTAACATTTAAAAAGCAGTCGATACAACTTGGAGTTTCTTACTTAGGAAAAGGTCCAATGCTAAGAACATTAGAAAAAACCGATACTACTTTCACGCAAAACCATTTGAAGCTAAAAGTAAATGGATATAGGTTGCAATTTTCATACAAAATTTATTTTTCAAAAAACACATTAAAAGGATTTTATGTTGCACCACATTTTTCATATTCTTCTGTGAAGTTCAAAAACTCTTCTCAACCAAACAACAATAGTACATTTATTCATGCTATTTATGTAAACTTTGCAATAAAAGGTGGATACCAATTTTTAATTAATCGGAAACTAGCTCTAGATTTATTTTTAGGATATGGTTATAAAGAAAATACTTGGTATGAAGTTAGAAATTTGAATTATAAAAATTCAGATGAAACTAATTCATATATTATCCCTGAGCCAATAAAAATATATCTTGGATTAAATATTGGTCTTGCTTTTTAGCTCAAATGCTTGGCACGGTTATATTTACAGATAAGTAACTAGTTAGTGCCTATAAGAAAACAGGGTATTTTTAGAATTAACAAATTTCAATCTTCAAAAATCAAATAAATCTCAAATTGCAATTACCTAATATCCAAACAGTTTTGAAAATTGAAATTTTGAGAATTGGAATTTATTTGACTTTTGTTTTTTACTTCGACTCCGCTCAGCACAAGTGTTTTTTGTAGTTTTCTTACTAACACTAGCTAGTGCCTCTAAGAAAAGAATGTATTTTTGGAAATACCAAAATTAAAATTTCAAAAATCAAATAAATCTCAAATTGCAATTACCTAATATCCAAACGGTTTTGAAAATTGAAATTTTGAGAATTGGAATTTATTTGACATTTGTTTTTTGTTTTTTGTAGTTTTCTTACTAACACTAGCTAGCGAAACACATACTATTAATAGATAAACCGTGGCACGCATAATTAATCTGCTCCTTAAACATATTGCTAATAAGTACTATTTAAAATAGTTTTGTAATATGTAAAATCTTCATTTTAACATTATGAAATATTTACGACTAAAAAAGACACACATTGAATACTTTGCCACAGATTACACAGATGTTCACAGATTAGAAACAACCAAAGGTTGATTCATTTGTGTTAATTCTAAGAAAAAATCTGTGAAGAAAATCTGTGATAATTAGTGCAATCTGTGGCAAAAAAAATCATAAATATCCGTGTTCACCCTGTTTGATAGCTATGATTAAAAGAACGAATAAAAAATTGAAGATATTATCTAACAGGGTAAATCAGTGTCTAATAAAAATGTAAGCAAATGAAAGAAAGCGAAAAAATATTAAATCCCAACCGATTAGTTAATCACTTAAATAAGTCAGCATCAGAGTTTACCAGAGCCGATATTATGAAAATTGTAAAAGATTTTCAGATTGAAATGCTTAACTTTCGTTATGTTGCCGAAGATGGAAAATTAAAAACATTAAACTTCGTAATTAATAGCCTTGATCATTTAGACACAATTCTTGCAACAGGAGAAAGAGTTGATGGATCAAGCTTATTTTCATACGTTGAAGCCGAAACTAGTGATTTATATGTTATTCCACGATTTAATACCGCATTTTTAAATCCATTTACAACTATTCCAACTCTTGACTTATTGTGCTCGTTTTATAACAATGAAGGTCTTCCTCTTGAAAGTGCTCCTGAATATATTTTACGTAAAGCAAATTTAGACTTTACAAAATCCACTGGACTCAAATTTAAAGCATTAGGAGAGTTAGAATATTATGTAGTCAGCGAAAAACAACAATTATATCCAAATACCGACCAAAAAGGTTATCATGCTTCAGCCCCATTTGCGAAATGGGAAACGCTTAGAACTGAGGCTATGAGGCTAATATCTCAATGTGGAGGGCAGATTAAATATGGACATTCAGAAGTTGGAAACTTTGAAGATGAAAATTTCTATTACGAACAAAATGAAATAGAATTTTTGCCAGTAAGAGTTGAAGATGCTGCAGATCAAATTGTAATTGCTAAATGGATTCTTCGTACTTTAGGAAACAAATATGGTGTAAATATAAGCTTTGCACCAAAAATAACAGTTGGAAAAGCAGGAAGTGGACTACACATACATATGCTTGCCGAAAAAGATTGTGTAAACCTATTGGCTGACGATGAGGGAATTACTGACGTAGCAAAACGAATGATAGCAGGAATTCTTGATTTATCTTCAGCTATTACTGCGTTTGGAAATACAATTCCAACTTCATATTTAAGATTAGTTCCTCATCAGGAAGCTCCAACAAACATTTGCTGGGGAGATAGAAATCGTTCTGTTTTGGTACGTATTCCACTAGGCTGGATTGCTAAAACAAGTATGATACGTCATGCAAATCCACAAGAGACAGGATCTGTTCCTTATGTGCCAGGAAAACAGACTTTTGAATTCCGAGCTGCTGACGGTTCCGCAGACGTTTATTTATTACTTGCAGGTCTTGTTGTTGCAGCTAAGCATGGTTTAGAAATGGAAAATGCTTTAGATATTGCCAAAAAGCTATATGTTGGTGTAAACATATTTAAAGAAGAAAACAAACAACGCTTGAGCGAACTTGACCATTTGCCAATTTCCTGCTTTGAATCAGCTGATAAACTTAATGAAAAGAGAGCTTTTTTTGAAAATAATAATATTTTTCCATCAGGTACAATTGATAGAATTATAAAAAATCTTAAAAAGTATAATGATAAAGGACTTAGCGAAAAAATTTATGGTAATAATGAAGAGTTTAGAAGCTTAGTAAATCAATATTTGCATTGTATGTAAATCATTTACAAATCAATAGTTCCGTTAAAAACTCTTGTTGTACTACCTTTTAACGAAATATTTAATTTATTCTCGCTCATAAAATCAATTGAAACTAAAAGAGTTCCACCTAAAGTATTAATCTCAATTACAGAATTACTATTGCTTTGCTTTTTAAAATATAAACTCACTGCTGATGCAACTGCTCCCGTTCCGCAAGACAAAGTTTCATTTTCAACTCCACGCTCGTAAGTTCTGACAAAAAGGCTATTTTCTTTAACAATTTTAACAAAGTTGACATTTATTCCTTTTTTGAAAAATATCTCACTATTTCTAATACTTTTACCTTGGTTAAAAACATCTAAATTTTCAACATCATCAATATACTTAACCAAATGAGGAGAACCTGTATCAAGGATATAATCATTATTTTCAATCACAATATCTTTGATGTCAATTGATTTCATTTTTAAATCAACAATATTAGAATCATCAATTTCTGCATAATGAATTCCATCTATGGCAATAAAATCTGCTCTTTTATCTATTATTCCAATTAATTTAGCAAAAGCAACAATACATCTTCCTCCATTGCCACACATTGAACCTTCATTGCCATCAGAATTGTAATATTTCATCTCAAAATCAAAATCTTTACTTTTTTGCAAAAGCATTAATCCATCGGCTCCGACTCCAAAATGTCTGTCACATACCTTTTTAATTTGTTCAGAACTTAATTTAGAATATTTTAAATCTCTATTATCTAATAAAATAAAATCATTTCCAGTTCCGTGATATTTTGAAAACTCAATTCTCATGCAGTTAAAGATTGTTAAACAATTAATTGTGAAATAATAGAATTAATAAAAGTGTGTTATTTTAGTAATTAATACAAAAGTATAAAAAAGGAATAATTTTTGGTTTTAATTTCAAATAATTAAAAATATAAACTTTAAAAAAATAAATTATGAAAGCTAAAAGTATCATTTTAACTATTTTATTTTCAGGCATAACAAGTGCGATTGTAGTGTTTCTATTTATTCACAATTATCAACCGGTAATTATACAACCACAGTCTGAAAATTATCATGCAAAATTGACAAATTTGTTAAATTCTTCGTCCGGAGAAAATGTAAATTTTGTTTTGGCAGCAAATAACTCAGTTCAATCGGTTGTTCATGTTAAAACTCAGTACAAGCAACAAATGTCATCTGGAAATGTTTATGATTTCTTTTTTGGTCCGGGAGCATATTCAAATCCCACACCAGTTCAAGCATCTGGTTCAGGTGTAATAATTTCTGATGATGGATATATTGTAACAAATAATCATGTAATTTCAAATGCCGATTACATTGAAGTTGTTTTAAATGACAAAAGAGCTTACACTGCAAAATTAATAGGAGCTGATCCAACTACAGATATTGCATTATTAAAAATTGAAGAAAAAGAATTACCTTTTATTCAATATGGAAATTCAGACGTTTTACAAGTTGGAGAATGGGTTCTTGCAGTTGGAAATCCATTCAACCTAACTTCAACAGTTACAGCTGGAATAGTAAGTGCAAAAGCTCGAAACATTAATATATTATCAAAACAATTTGCAATAGAATCGTTCATTCAAACAGATGCTGCTGTAAATCCTGGAAATAGTGGTGGTGCATTAGTCGATTCAAAAGGTCAATTAGTAGGAATAAATACAGCAATAGCATCAAATACAGGCTCTTTTACAGGATATTCATTTGCAATACCTGTAAATATTGTAAAAAAAATAATTGCAGACCTAATTGAATTTGGAACAGTTCAAAGAGCATATCTTGGAGTTTCAATTGTTGATTTAGATAATAAATTAGCTAGTGAAGCTGGAATATCAAAAATTGAAGGAGTTTATGTTGCAAGTTTAAATGAAGATGGAGCTGCAACAGAAGCCGGACTTGAAAAAGGCGACATAATTACACAAGTAAATGACAAAACTGTAAACAATGTTTCTGAGTTACAAGAACAAGTTAGCATGTACCGTCCTGGAGATAAAATAAATATTACTGTAAAAAGAAATGAGAAATTGAAACCTTTTAACATCACGCTTCGTAATAAGCATGGAAATACAAAGATAGAAAAGACTGCAACCGTTTCCGTGTTAGGAGCTAAATTTGAAGAAATTAGTATCAATGAGAAACAAAAACTAAGAATTAAAAACGGCATTAAAATTACTGATTTGGGTAGCGGAAAACTAAGAGCAGCAGGAATTAAAGAAGGTTTTATAATAACAAGTATAAACAGAAAATTTGTATACTCTTTACAAGATATTGAAGAAACACTCAGTAACACAAAAGGTGGAATTTTAATCGAAGGAATTTATCCAAACGGAATGACTGCATATTATGCCTTTGGTATGTAAAAAATATCTTGTATTGTAGATTATTTGTGTAAATTTGCATTAATTTTAAAATAAGACATGAGACAATTAAAGATCACAAAATCAATTACTAACAGAGAGAGCGCATCGCTTGACAAGTATTTGCAAGAAATAGGGAAAGAGGAATTAATTACTGTAGAAGAGGAAGTTGATTTAGCTCAAAGAATAAAAAAAGGAGATAGAATCGCATTAGAAAAGCTTACTCGTGCTAATTTACGTTTTGTGGTTTCCGTTGCTAAACAATATCAAAATCAAGGATTAAGCCTTCCGGATTTAATAAATGAAGGAAATTTAGGATTAATTAAAGCTGCAGAAAAATTTGACGAAACTCGTGGTTTTAAATTTATTTCGTATGCTGTATGGTGGATTCGTCAATCAATTTTACAGGCTTTAGCAGAGCAATCAAGAATTGTTAGGCTTCCATTAAATCAAGTTGGTTCTTTAAATAAAATCAACAAAGCTTTTTCAAGATTTGAACAAGAAAACGAAAGAACTCCTTCTCCTGAAGAACTTGCTGATATTTTAGAGTTACCAAAAGAAAAAATTGTTGATACGTTAAGAGTTTCAGGTCGTCATGTTTCTGTTGACGCTCCATTTATTGAAGGTGAAGATAATTCTTTAATTGATGTATTAGAAAATCCAGACTCACCTATTGCAGATGGTAAATTAATAAGCGAATCATTAAGTCGTGAAATCGACAGAGCATTAGCAACTCTAACTTCAAGAGAAAGAGACATTATTAAATTGTTTTTTGGAATAGGTCTTCAAGAAATGACTTTAGAGGAAATTGGAGATAAATTTGCTCTAACTCGTGAAAGAGTTCGTCAAATAAAAGAAAAAGCAATCAGAAGATTAAGACATACTTCCAGAAGTAAACTCTTAAAATCTTACTTAGGATAAAATTAAAAAGGCTGATTTAAATTAATCAGCCTTTTTTTATTGAATTAAAATTCATTATATCTTTTTAAACCACATGTACCAAGTATAAGAATATAATTTAGAATCATTTTTCTCTTTCATTTTATTAGACTCCTCAACAGATTTTGGCGAGTGAATTAAAACATCATCTCCATCTTTCCAATTAGCAGGAATTAAAACATCCTGATTATCCGAAGGTTGAAGTGCAATTAGAGTTCTTTTGATTTCTTCTAAATTTCTGCCAACTGTCATTGGATAGAAAGATATTGCCCTAATTTTATTTTCTGGATCAATAATAAAAACACCTCTTATATTCTTCGTTTTACTTGAATTTGCATGAAGCATTCCATACTGCTTTGAAATTTCTAACCCAATATCGGAAATTAAAGGGAACTCAACCTTTACACTTTCCCTATCATTATACTTAATTGATTCTAAAGACTTAATCCACTCCATGTGGCTATTAATTCCATCAGTTGATAATACTAATAATTGTGTACTTAATTTTTTAAAATCGTCTTGAAGATATGATAATTCAATAATTTCAGAAGAACAAACCGGAGTAAAATCAGCAGGATGACTGAAAAGTATTTTCCATTTACCATAATAATCATCCGGAAAATTAATTTTCCCAAGAGTTGTTTCAGCTGTAAATTTAGGTGCTGAATCGCCAATTAAAGGAACTCTTACTTCGTCAATAGATTGTGACATTATTCTCAAACTTAATAATATCAAGGCAATAATAAATATTCTGTTTTTCATGTTTTATAATTTTTATTTAGACTAATTCTAAGCAAAGTTAGCACAGAAAAATTCATTATGCAAATTTTTGAACCAAATTTTAGACTTACTTAAAATTATTATCCATTTCTAGTGTTTTTTTTGCACATTCGCAAAATAATATGTAACAATTTATTAATTATGAAACTATTAATTAAAACGCTGTTATTTTCAATTGCGTTTTTTCATTTATTTTTTATAGCTAAATCGCAAAACGATTCTATAAAAAATCCAATATTAATTGAGATTTCAAATAATTCAACTCAATTACCCGGAAGCGGATTTTTAGGAATTTTTAATTTACCATTTCACCCTTCTATTACTATTGGAAAGAAATATAATTTTGTTAGCAAGCCAAAGCATGATTTTTTTGAATCTGTCAAATTTTCTTACCTCAATCACCGATTGTATCACAATGCTTTTCAGCTATCTTCATGGACTGGATACGAATATAAAGCAATGAAAAAATTTAATATAAATGCAAGTTTGGGTTTTGGATATTTATACTCAATTATTAGTTCCGAAACTTTCACTCTAAATGAGAATGGGGAATACGAATATAAAAAATTTTACGGACGCTCTCATTTTACTGCCGGTCTTGATTTAAATTTGATTTATAAACTTCAAAAACTGGATTTATATTTTGGATATAAATTTTGGGTTCAATCTCCTTTTGTTAATGGATATGTGCCAGTTCTGCCTTATACTTCAATAACTTTAGGTTCTAATATTTACTTTTAAATCTAAAAATCATGACACAATATAAATCAACAATATATATCATTCTAATTATTTCAATTACAGTTAGCTTTTCAAATTGCAAAAAAACAATTGTACAACCTACAGAAACTTGCAATATAGATTTTGTTGACAGCAGTAGTTCACACCCAAAAGCAACTAAATATCAGAACATTATTGATAAATACACAAAAAAAGGAATTCCAGGAATTGTTTTATTGATTCAAGACTCAAGTGGAGTTTGGATAGGAAGTTCAGGAAAAGCTGATATAAAACGCAATATAAATATGATGCCTTGTACAGTTTCAAAAATTGCAAGTATTACAAAACTCTTTATTGGTGCTTTATCAGTTATTTTAGCTGATGAAGGATATTTTAACTTAGACGATAAGATAAGCAAATACATCCCTGAAAAAATTATTAAAAAAATTGAAAACGCTAATGAATGTACTGTAAAACAGTTATTAAATCACACAAGTGGAATTTATGACCACGTTTCAGACCAAGGTTTCTATTTAAAACTATTAAACAACCCTGATCACAACTGGAATCAAGAAGAAATTCTTGAATATGTTTATAACAAACCTGCTTACTTCGCTACTGAATCAGGAATTAAATATTCAAACACAAATTTTGTATTATTATCAATGGTTATTGAAGCTGCTACTGGCAAATCTCACAGCGAATTGCTTCACAGCAAAATACTTGACCATTTAAATTTAAAACATACTTATTACTTCTGGCACGATAAACTTCCAGAATATACTGCTCAAGGCTATTTTGATTTATATAACAACGGAAATATTCTAAACATGTCAAATTACAATACCGGAAGTGGAAATGGCTATGGAGGAATTTACTCTACAGTTTCAGACATGAATATATTTTTAAATGCATTACTAGTTGATAAAACATTACTAACTGCAAATCAATACAATACTTTAATGACTTTTACAACTACAAAAGAATATGACGAAGTTAATGAATCTCGTTACCTTGGAATGGGTATTTTCCATCAATACTTTTTAGGAAGAAACGATGACGAATCAGCATTTGGTCATGGAGGTAGAGATTTAGCATATAATGCTGATTTATATTGGTTTCCAAAAAATAATACTCGTTTATCATATATTGTAAATTATGGAACAAACGGAAAAAGTACTGTTACCGATGCTTTTAATGAGTTTAGAAAAACAGTAATTGCTGAAATATTTGATAAAAATAATTAATAGTCTTGTAAAAACTTAATTAGTTTTTTCTTATTCACATTTTATAATTATAATGCCAACCATATCTGTACTCATAATAAATTTGATATGACTACAAAATTATGTTATTTTTGTATAGCTAATTTAAAAAAAAGGATAATGAAATTAAAAGTATTAATACATAAAGATGAGAAAAAGGGATTTTGGGCTGAAATACCATCTTTACCGGGTTGCTTAACACAAGCAGATACAATGGAAGATTTATTTCCTAATATATATGAGGCTGTTGAAGGATATTTAAAAGTCAGAGAAGAAGAATCCATGAATAATAATTCAACTCAATATAAGAAAAATGATAAAGATTGTAAAATTTTTGAAATGGTTGTATGAAGTCAATTAGCGGAAAAAAATTTTGTAAATTAATTGAAGAAAAGGGGTGGATTTTAAAGCGTATCAACGGAAGTCATCATATATACAATAAACCGGGAAGTGATATTTTATTAGTTATTCCTGTTCATAAAAATGACGATTTAAAAATTGGTTTATTAAAAAGTCTTATGAAATTATCTGAAATAGAAGAAGCTGATTTATAGCCATTTGGCTCATTATATAAAATTATGCAACACAAAAAAATGAAGTTACTAAATATTACTAATTAAAAATTATTAAAATGAAAAAAGTTATATTTACTCTTTTACTAGTTAATTTATCGTGTTTTTTATTCGCTCAAAAAACAGAGCAAGGCAAACTAACAGCAACCTTTAAACAATCGACAAAGGATAAAGTACTTTTTACTGATGTTAATTCAAAAAATTGGGAGTTTTATAAAAATGGAAGCGATTTTAAAGGAATTAAATTATTTACACTGGATGAAAAATCAGGCAACAATATAGACAATCCAGAATATATTGGAAAAAAATTGAACATAATTTACACTTGGATTGATGCAAAAGTATATGCAGGCGAAGAAAATTCAGATATGGTTACAAAGAAAGTCAAAATAATAAAATCGCTTGAATTAGTTGAATAGCTTGAGCCGATTCTCCTTTCAATAATCAATTTAAAATGAACGAATATAAAATATACTGTGGTGGTAAATTTACAACCTCAGAGAAGATACTTATTGTAAAAAATCCTTACGATAATTCAATAGTTGGCAAAACCTATCTTGCTAATGAAACTATTATTAATGAAGCTATTATAAAAGCATTAAAAGTTCAAAATGAATTAAAGCATTTGCCTTCATATTTGCGTTATTCAATATTAATGAGTATTGTTGAACAACTTTCTCAAAACAGAAGATTAATGGCTGAAATCATTTCCAATGAAGCTGCAAAACCTATTAAATATTCGTTATCAGAAGTAGAAAGAGCAATTCAAACTTTTATTATTGCTGCCGAGGAAACAAAAAGATTACCAAAAGAATATATGTCACTCGATTGGACTCCTGCAGGTGCTAAAAAAGAAGGTTTTGTAAAATATTTTCCGATTGGATTAATTGCAGGAATCGCACCATTTAATTTTCCATTAAATTTGGCAGTACATAAGTTAGCACCAGCAATTGCTTCAGGAAATCCAATTATATTGAAACCTGCCAGCTCTACTCCTCTTACGGTTTTAGAATTAGCAAAATACATTGATTATACGGATCTTCCAAAAGGAGCAATATCAATTCTCCCTGCAGATAGAATTTCTGGAAATTTATTAGTTACCGACGAAAGAATAAAAATGCTGAGTTTTACTGGCTCTCCCGAAGTTGGTTGGAAAATGAAAGAAAATGCAGGAAAGAAAAAAATATGTCTAGAGTTAGGAGGAAATGCAGGAGTAATTATTACGCAAACTTGCGACATTGAAAATGCAGTAAACAAATGTATTACCGGAGCTTTTTCTTATTCAGGACAAGTTTGCATTCATACTCAGAGAATTTATATTCATGAAAGTGTTTTTGATAAATTTTCAAATAAATTCATTGAAAAAGCTAAAGAATTAAAATTTGGAAATCCTTTAGATAATGAAACTGATGTAACTTCTATGATTGATGAGCCAAATGCCATTAGAGTGGAAAACTGGGTTAATGAAGCATTAAACGATGGTGCAAAGGTATTGAGTGGAGGAAAAAGAAACGAAACATTTTTTGAACCTACAATTATAACAAACACTAAAAATGACATGAAAGTATGTTGTAATGAGGTTTTCGGACCAGTTGTGATTATTGAAAAATATACTGATTTTGCAAAAGCTGTAGAATTAATAAATAATACTGAATTTGGATTACAAGCAGGAATTTTTACGAATACAATCTCTGAAATGGACTATGCATTTGAAAATATTGAATGCGGGGGAGTACTAATTAATGAAACACCAACTTTCCGTGTTGACCACATGCCTTATGGTGGAATCAAAGATTCTGGATTTGGAAGAGAAGGAGTAAAATATGCAATACTTGAAATGATGGAACCAAAAATCCTTGTAAAATAATTGTTTTTAAAATATTATTTCTATTTTAGATTTTTAAACATATTTTAGGTGTTAGATTATATAATTAAAGGAATCATTATTGGGCTTTCGGTTTCAATTCCATTAGGCCCCATTGGAATTTTAGTAATTCAAAAGACATTAAGTAAAGGTAAAAAAAGTGGATTTGTTACTGGTCTTGGAGCAGCCTTTGCTGATTTTATTTATGCAATTTTAGCAAGTCTTGGAATTTCATTTATAATTAATAGTCTTGTTGAGTACCATATTTATTTTCAAATTATTGGTGGAGTATTTTTGTTGTATTTAGGCTATAGTATTTTTGTAACTAATACTATAAAGCAATTTAGAAATCAAAATGGCAGTAGCAATTTAATTGGCGATTTTTTATCTACATTTTTCTTAACTATAACAAACCCAATGGCTTTGCTATTATTCTTTGGAGTATTTGCTGGAATAGGTTTTTTACAAGAAAAGTTCGATTATTCCTCTATTATTTATATTATTCTAGGAGTCAATATTGGAACGGTATTATGGTGGTACACTTTAAGTACACTAATCAACTTATTTAGATCAAAAATTCAACTCAGAAGGTTAAACTGGATTAATAAAATTTCAGGATTAGTAATATTTATTTTTGGTTTAGTAGCAATTTTCAGTATTATATTCTACTAAAATTTCCCATAAATAAAGTCCCGAATTATTGACAAGAAGATGAGCCCCTTAGCGAATCTGCCAAATGTTTAATATTCTCCTCATAAGTTTTAATTATTTTTTTCTTATCACAATACTCATCATATTTTATAGTAGTATCTGTAACTCCATTAGGAAATGTATATGAGCATGTTACGCATTTTCTACAAGAAGTATTGACCAAAAAAAAGAAAGAGGCGATAAATAACACAATAATATATTTCATTTTCTTTAATTTTTGTAAATATATAAAAAATATAGACGCATACAAAAATCCCAACCACAACTTTCCTTTGTGATGTGAGATTTGACCAATATATAGACTTTTAAAATTATTTAAAATGTGATTTGTATAGAAGCAAAATTTAAATCCATTTATTAAAAAACCAAAATACAAAAAGGCAGAAACATTAATACAACCTATTCATTATCATTACATAAGAATTTGTAGCACTTTCAATTTTATAAAACATGCTGCACAATATGCTACTATGTATTGCATAGTAGCATACATTAACCATATCTTTGTATAAAATTATCAGTTATGAACTCAGAGAATACAAAAGCACAAATGCGAAAAGGAATTCTAGAATTTTGCATTCTTACAATTGTCAGTAAAGGCGATACTTATTCTTCAGATATTATTAAAGAAATGAAAGATGCCAAACTTATTATTGTAGAAGGAACTCTTTATCCATTACTTACTCGTCTTAAAAATGCAGGACTTCTTACATATAAGTGGGAAGAATCTACTTTAGGTCCACCAAGAAAATACTACCGAATTACTGACGATGGAATAAGTTTCCTGTCAGACTTAGTTACAACATGGGACGAACTAGTTAACTCAGTAAATATTATTAATAAAACTAATTTAGCATAAAATGAAAAAGACAATATCAATAAACCTTAGTGGTTTTATTTTCACAATAGACGAAGATGCTTATAGCATCCTTTCACAATATTTGACTCTTTTAAAAAATCATTTTGAAAAAGAAGAAGAAGGACATGAAATTGTTTCAGATATTGAATCGAGAATAGCCGAATTATTCAAAGAACGAATTACTGACAGCAAACAAGTAATTACAATTGAAGACATCAATGAAATAATTGCCATGTTAGGTACACCTGAAATGATTATAGATGAAGATAAATCAGAGCCTGAACAAAAAACAGAAGAAAAACAACAAGAAAAAAACAATGAAAAAGATAACCGTAAATTTTTTCGAGATATTGACGATAGAGTTCTTGGAGGTGTTTGTTCTGGACTAGGAGCATATTTCGGAATTGACACAGTAATAATCAGGATTTTAATGATCCTATTGTTCTTTGGATTTGGACCGGTATTGTATATTATTTTATGGGTTGTAATTCCTCCTGCATTAACAACAGCTCAAAAATTACAAATGAAAGGCGAAAAAGTAAATGTAAAAAACATCGAAAGCTCAATTAAAGAAGAAGTTAACTCTGTAAAAGAGAATTTCAAAAAAAATAAATATTTAGACCACACATCATCAATAATTCATAAAATTCTTTCAATAATCGGAACTATAATTAGAGCATTCTTTAAAGTTATTGTAATTATAATTGGTATTGCAATAATTATTATATGTGTAATGCTTCTTATGTCGTTACTGGGTTTTATTCACTTTGCAAGTATCAATACCACTGATATTAGTTTTGATTATATATGGCAAATGTTTGCCAGCTCAACTTCTATTTGGCTTATTCTAATTGGACTAGTTCTAATTATTGGAGTTCCAATGGTTTTTATTCTTTATGGCATTATAAAAATAATTTTCAGAATTAAAACAAGTAATAAAATTGTTGGAATAACAGGACTAATGTTTTGGTTAATGGGTTTATTTCTTGTTATTGGAATTAGCTTTAACGAAGTGTACAACTTCAGATCAAACGCATCAATATCAGAAACAATTAAATTAGATTCTATCAACCACGACACATTATATATTGACATTCTACATGAAAAAAACACATTAGAACCAATTATGCTATTCGACCATCAATACGGATTCGATACTGAATCAGATAGTACTGAGCTATACGGATATCCTGACTTGGAATTTGAAAAAAGCGATTCTTCATTTTTTGAATTAATAATTAAGAAAAACTCTAAAGGCAAAAACAAAAAAGAAGCTCAATTGTTTGCTAGTAAAATTACGTATAAAATAAAACAAACTGATTCTTTGCTGTCGCTTTCTGAATTTTTCGATTTTAATGGTGCAAAAAAATGGAGAATGCAAAATATAACACTGACAATTAAAGTTCCTAAAAACAAGACTATTCACTTAAGCAAAAGTATTAACAGGCTACCTTTTTACATATCAAACGAAGAAGATTTTTATGGTGAAGAAATAATGGAAAAATATTGGAAAATGAATCAAAATGGAAGCTTTAGCTTAAAATAAAACAGGTTTTAATTAAATCTATAAATAATAATAAAAGCTTGTTAGAAACAATTCTAACAAGCCTTTTTATTCAAATTTTAATTGAAAATTTTAAGACTATAAACTTTTTACAAAGCATCTTCTACGTTTATGCTGAATATGTTCGTAGTTTTTCCAATTAGAAATTGCACTTCCGTTAGATTCAAACATTCCTGTTGTTTCAAGGGTGTTAACTCCGGCTTTCATCATTTCTTCCTGAAGTTCAGAAATTAAGATAACGGCTATTCCGGCAGCATGATATTCTTGTAAAACTCCAGTTAGAAGCATATCAATAACTTTCGGTTTTTTTAATGCTTGCATAATATGATAAAAACCAAAAGGAAAAAGGCTTCCGTTTGCTTTTTGCATAGCTTCAGATAAAGAAGGTAATCCTACAAAAAAACCAATTGGTTCGCCATCTTTTGTTACAACTTTAATAAACTTTGGATTTAGCATACTAAAATATTTTTTAGTATAAAGCTCTATCATTTT
>Ga0154347_1190_pt2 | contig 16513 bp, 11 predicted proteins | sample RifGroA2_FD_115875 | JGI IMG/M metagenome (GOLD analysis project Ga0154347, IMG submission 115875) | Bacteroidetes bacterium GWA2_31_9
TGTGTGCACAAAAATGTAGTTTATGACTTTGTGAATTAGAAGTTTTAGTTAAATATATTTGGAATTTACTTTCTCCAATTTGAAAATCTTTTGATTGAATATCCTTTTCAAATTCAGATTTAAAAAGGTTATTTAAATTAATTTGTGTGTTATTTTGGTTCTCAATAATAATTTGAGGAGCCATATTTTGAATGAAATATAATTGAAAATGAGTGACAACTGCTCTTGCAATTTCCATTAAATCCTTTGGTGAATTTTTTTGATATTCATCTTTAAAATCAGACAAAAGAACTTCTGTTCCTGTTTTTTTATCTCTAGCTTTATTTTCTTTCGGGTCATGAAATCCCTCTTTTGTATTACGAAATTCAAATTGCCTTAATATTACCGAACCATTATTAGCAAATTGGCTTTTAATAACTAATTTTTTAAAAGCTTTCAGACAAACAAAACGACCGACACCCTTGCCTCCCATTTCTAATTTATGGTCAGTATCAGTTTCAATAAAATAATTTAGGTTCTCATCATTTAAACCAATTCCATTATCGGTAACTAAAATTGAGTTTATCGGATACTTATCTATATCAACTATAGTCTTGAGGGTTTCTTCATTACCATTTCTTATCAGTCGAACTGTAACAATACCTTCACCATGTAACTGTTTATTAATCCTTGCTTCATTGATTGCATGAATTGAATTACTAATCACCTCAAATAAAGGCATTAATGGCTTTGTTCGTGGCAATTTAGTATTACGCACTTTATTAGCAATATTGCTTTTCGGTTTTATATCAAACATATCATTTTAAAATATGTGCAATTTATCCATTTATCTTAAATTTTTCTCAGCAATAATGTCATTTTTCAATTATAAATCAAATATATTGAAACAACCTATCGCATTGGTATTTAACATTACAACATCACCTCAATAATCACAACCATTCAAGTTTATTTGCCAAAATTGAATAAATACCAAATATATAACAAATGGATAAAAGAATAAACTAAATCAGATTTAAAATTAATCTTCAAAAAAAATAAACTTTGTCTATTTGATTAAACTAAGTACTTTTATGAATATTTGAAATAAGCAATATGATTAAATTCGACAGATTTACTTTGAAAAATGGACTTAGGGTTATTGTCCATAAAGATGTTAATACTCCAATAGTTGCAGTTAATATTATTTATAACGTTGGTGCCAGAGACGAAAATCCAAAAGAAACAGGTTTTGCTCACCTTTTTGAACATCTTATGTTTGGAGGGTCAATTAATATTCCTACTTATGATGAGCCTTTACAACAAGTTGGAGGAGAGAATAATGCATTTACTTCAAACGATATTACAAACTATTATATTACAATTCCAAAAGAAAATATTGAAACAGCTTTTTGGCTTGAGTCTGACAGAATGTTAAGTCTTGCTTTTTCTGAAAAAAGTCTCGAAGTTCAAAAAAATGTTGTTATTGAAGAATTCAAACAACGATACTTAAATCAGCCTTATGGCGATATCTGGTTGTTATTAAGACCAATGGCTTATAAAAAACATTCTTATAAATGGGCAACAATAGGAAAATCAATAAAGCATATCGAAAATGCGAATATGCAACAAGTAAAAGATTTTTTCTATAGTCATTATGCTCCAAATAATGCAATTTTAGTTGTTGCTGGTGATGTAGATACTGAAAATATTAAAGCATTATCTGAAAAATGGTTTGGACAAATAGAATTGAGAAATGTTAAAGTCAGAAATCTACCAAAAGAGCCTCTTCAAAGAAAAGAAAGAATAAAGTCTGTAACCAGAAATGTTCCATTTAATAGCATTATTAAAGCTTTTCACATGTGCAACAGACTAGATAGCAATTATTATGTGCTTGATGTTATTTCTGATTTACTATCTGGTGGAAAATCGTCCAGATTTTATAAAAAGCTTGTGAAAGAAAAGAAAATTTTCAGCGAAATTGATGCATACATTACTGGAAATATAGACGATGGATTATTTGTAATTCAAGGAACTCTTTACGAAGGAATTTCAATGAAAAAGGCAGAGCAAGCAATTAATTCTGAAATTGAAAAATTAATTCTAAATGGAGCAAGTGAGTATGAATTAAATAAAATTAAAAATAAAGTTGAGTCATCACTGGCTTTTTCAGAGATTAATGTTTTAAATAAAGCTATGAATCTTGCTTTTTTTGAACTAATTGGTGACGCAGATTTATTTAATCAGGAAACTGAAAATTATGCTAAAGTAGATAATGCAATTATTAAAAAATTAGCGAAACGATATTTGAGAAAATCGAATTGCTCTACATTATATTATTATCGCAAAAATGAAAGTGAGAAAACGTGAAAACGAGAAAGTGAGAAAACGAGTGAATTGCGTAGCAAACCTCAATCCCTGCCTTTGTCAGGTGTTTTCACCTGACAATGTTTCTTATCTAATAAGAGTTTCAGTCAGGTGAAAACACCTTACTGAGGCATAACTTTATACTATTGTCGCAAAGAAGAAGTTAGAAAGTAGAAGATAGATTGATGGTTACATTGTTAAATTGATAAATTGCTACATTGTTACTTGAACACTTAAATATTAATTGGCAATATGCAAAAGGCAATAAGAAAAAACCTTTGTGTAACTTTGTGGAAACTTCGTGTAAGAGCCATTAATTAACAAAAGGCAATAAGAAATATGCAAAAAAGCAATAAAAATACAGTTTGCAAATCAACATGAACACTTTAATACTTGAACACAAATTAAGAATGAAAAAACTGCGTAGCAACAATTTAACAATTTAACAATAAACAACAAACTCTCAATCATATATGCCCATTTTAAACAGAACTATTGCCCCTGATTCAAAATCAATTGAAAAAATAAACCTAATAAAGGCAAACGAAATTGATTATAAAAATAAAGTAAAACTTTATGCAATAAATGCTGGTGAACAAAGTGTTAAGAAAATTGATTTTATTTTTAATGCCGGAACATGGTACGAAAAGCAGCGTCTTGTTTCTTTAATAACCAACTTAATGCTAAACGAAGGAACAACTACAAAAAGTTCGAATAAAATTGCTGATTTGTTTGAGTTTTATGGTGCTACGTTTAATGTTAGTATTTCTCCTGACACTGCTTATATTTCTGTAATGTTTTTAGGAAAGCATATTGAGAAGATATTAAGAATACTAGATGATATTTTAAGAAACTCAAGTTTTCCTCAAAACGAACTTGATAATATGATTCAAAATAAAAAGCAGAAATATTTATTGGATTCCTCAAAAGTTAAGGTTTTAGCTCGCAGAAAATTTAATGAAGCATTATTTGGAAATGAACATCCATACAGCATGTATTCTGAATATTCAGATTTTGATTTAATTAATACTGATGTTTTGAAAAGCTTTTATTCAGACTTTTACAGTTCTTCAAATTGTAAAATAGTATTATCAGGAAGTGTAACAGATGCTGATATTAAGCTTATTGAGAAATATTTTGGAAATGATACATGGGGAAGCAATAAGGCGATTCAATCTATAAAATATAAAGTAAAATCATCAGAAATAAAAAACCACATAATCGAAAAAACTGACTCTGTTCAATCTGCTGTACGTATTGGAACAACTATGATAAATCGAAGTAGTACAGATTTTTATGGATTATCTATTCTTAATACAGTTCTTGGTGGATATTTTGGTTCTCGTTTAATGGCTAATATTAGAGAAGACAAGGGATATACCTATGGTATTGGTTCAATAGCTGTTTCATACAAACATGATGGATATTTTGTAATTGTAACAGAAGTAGGTTCTGATGTTTGCCAAAAGGCAATTGATGAGGTTTATATTGAGTTAAAGCGTTTGCAAGATGAACGAATTCCGGAAAGTGAATTATCATTAGTAAAAAACTATATGCTTGGCGAAATGGTTCGTGCTTTCGATGGACCATTTTCAATTGCTGAAAGCTACAGAGAATTGATTGATTATGATTTGGATATGTCGTACTATCAAGATTTTTTGGATTCGATTAAAAATGCTACTTCTGTTCAATTACAGGAAATAGCTAACAAATATTTTAGTCGAGAAAATATGTATGAAGTTATAGCAGGAAAAAAATCTTAAACAAATAGGGTTTGGTTAAGGTTCTGCCTTAATCGAATATATTTTATCAGGCTACAGCCTGATAAGATAAAACCGTCTGAGGCAGAGCCTCAGACGAACTGGGATTCAATAAAAAAGGCTGTCTGTAAAGACAGCCTTCATTTATTGTAAAAATTATTTCTAGTAGAATTTTATTCTTTTGTCAACTACGTTTGCAGCTTTCTTTAAAGCTTCAAATGCTTGATAGTCAACTTTTGATTGAGTTGTTTGTGTTAAACGATCTTTTTCAGAAGCTTCGTTAAGTTCTCCAGCAGGAAGTTTATCAGTTACCGAAAGAACAAATACTCCGTTTGCACCTTTTATTGGTTTCGATACTTTTCCTTTTTCAAGTTCTAATGCATTTACAATAACATCAGGCTCAACTCCAACTCCTGGAAGAGAAAATGAGCTAAACGAAATATTATCAGCAACTTGAACTTGTAATCCAGCTTTTGATGCAGCATCATCAATACTTGAAGCAGAAGATGCAGGAGAAAGTTTTGTAATTAATTGTTCGGCTTTTTTATCTTTTTTAACGTTTGTTTCAAGTTCATCCTTAACTGATTCTATTGAAGCAAATCCTTTTTCTCTAACTTCAGTAAGTAGTGCCACAACGTAACGATTTCCAAATTCAAAAACTTTAGAAACATCGCCTTTTTTTGATTCATCATTAAAAGCCCAACGAATTAGTTCTCTTGGAGATTCAAGTCCAGAAATAGTTTTTGTATCTTCTTTTAAATAGCTTCCAAGTTTTTTTAGTAAACCTTTGTCTTTAACTGCTAATTCAAATTTATCCTTTGTGTTATTAACTCCAGCAAATTCACTTGCTTGTGAATAAAATATATCAAATGTTTTCTGACTTGGAGTAACTTCTCTTTCTAGGCTAGCAATTTGAATTTGTTTACTTTCTAGTCCTTTGTCGTAAATTTTAATTAAATGAACACCAAATTGAGTTACAGCAATTTTAAGATCTCCTTTTTTACCAAAAAAACAAGTATCGTTAAATGGAGAAACCATTGCATCATATTTAAACCAACCTAAATCGCCACCTTTTTCTTTTGTTCCATCTGTACCATGTTTAAAGGCTAATTCTTCAAAGCTTGCACCTGCTTCAACTAATGCTTTCAAGCTGTCAACAATTGCTCTTGCTCTTGCTAAATCTGGAACTTTTTCGTTTGGTTGAATAAGTATATGACTTGCTTTAACTGTATCAGGAAGGTTTTCAACTCTAACAATTTTAGCAATTTTATATATGTTATTTTCAAAATATGGTCCATAAACAAATCCTTTTTCCTGAGCAAACATTAATGAATCAATATTTGCAGGAAGTTCACCTTGTTTGTAAAATTTATTTACAAAAGGATTGTCAGAATTAGCATTTACAAATTGTGGAGCATCTTCTGTAGAAACAAAATCTTCTTTTATACTGTTTATCCATTTTTCGGCATCTGTAAAATCTTCTTTAGAGGCAACAATATCAAATGTAACATATTCAACATCTCTTGATGCATCTTGTTCGTACTTATAAATATGTTCATCATAATATTTTTTTACTTCTGCATCAGAAACTGTTATTGTTGAATCAGAAATAGACTTGAAGTTTTCATAAATAAATTTGAAATTTACTTTTTCGTTTTTCTCTAATGCTTCTTGTTTTGCCTGATAATTAGTGATATATAATCCTTTTTTGATAAGGTTATTATATTTCGCAGTTTTTTGGTCTTGTGTAAGAGCTTCTTCAAAAGCTAACCAACTTGAACGAGCAACACCAGTTTCGTCTTTATCAATATTTTTTAAAAATTGAATTACCAAATTTCTATCAAATTGACCTGTAGCTTTATTCTGGAAAATAGGAATTTGCTGAACTTGTGGGTGAATGTTATTTCCCTGAACAATATCGAAAAGTTCATCAGAGCAAACGCCAATTCCTAATTCATCATATTCTTTTTCCATTACATAATTTTTAATTATGCTTTCCCAAGCCTGATCTTTAATCATTTCAGAAGTTTGCTCGTCAATTGCTTCAGTTCCCTGATTTCTTTTTGTATTCTCAGTTAGTTCATCAACTTTTCTTTGATATTCCTGCAATTCAATCGAATTACCATTTATTTTAGCAATTTCGTATTGTGAATCTGAAAATAAAACTCCACCTGAACGTAGTAAGTCGTCAAGAATAAATCCTAGTAATGCAATACCAATAACTACTGCAATTAATAACCCAGCTCGATTTCTGATTGTTTGTAATGTCGCCATTTCTAATGAATTATATTTTTATACTTTAAAAAAAATTTAGCTACGAATATAGTAATTTTTAATTTTTTACAAGATAATTATGTATTATTAATTTGAAATTATGCAATGTATTGAAATTGTGTTGTTTATTAACGCAGACCTAACAGGTTTTTAAAACCTGTTAGGTCTATGTTAGTTATTATAAATTAAATATTCTTAACTTTCATCAAACAATTCCCGCAATCAAACTCCAAAGCAAATTTATTATTCAAATTTTTAAGAAATAATTCTGTTCTTTTTTCTGTTGGTTTTTGATATTTTTCGCATAAACCTAACTCAAATTTTATACAATATTTTGTTGTCATAAGGTTAATATCTTCTGGAATTTCGCCTGTTTCGACAGATTTCTGAACTATTTTAGTTCCATGACGTTTATAAAACTCAATTGCTAAAGAGTTTGAAATATTTGCAGAATAGTTAAGTTCTTTTTCGGGAAAAGGAAAATTGTTTTTTAAAATTTCGCCTTTTATTATAGGATAGTTTTTTAATCTTTCGATTTCGAGCTTTTCGAGCAATTCACGTCGGGCTTCGTTTAACGATTTTATTTGAAGGAAATAAGCTGTTGTAAAATTGATAGTTACATCAGAAATTTCAAAAATTGTATTTCCCGATTTTCCCAGTTGTGTTTTAATATTTTCTAATGCCTTTTCAGGATTATTTGCCGATTCTTTGGTGGTTTCTATATTAACCAAAACTGAGTTATTGTCTTCGTCTGTTGTTGTTAGTTCAAAACCGTTTGAATATTCAGAAATTGAAATAGTTGCACTTATTTTTCTTGATGTGTTTTCGCTTTTAAGTTCGTTGCTGAATTTTTGGTCAAAATTGCGGTAAAGCTCTGTGCCGCTTTTGATTTCGGAATATTTATCGGGATAAATTATTAAACTTACTGCCTGATTAACTTTGAAACCTTCGAGTGTTCCATTTTCTGAAATATAGCAAATTCCATCGCCATTGCTTATTTTTTCGGAACTTTCTATTTGATAGCCTTTTCCGGTGTCGAATTTTACAATACCGATATATTTACCTTTCGATTTTGGTGTCTCGAATGTATTAAACGAATGTTTTTTTCCTGAAATATTATAATCCGTGTAAGTTCTGTTAAAAGTCTTATCGGGGTCGGGCTCGAAAAAGATTTTTGTTTTTCCTGATGATGCTCGCTTTTGTAATGGTTTGTTTTCGATTATATTGTCAATTATTTTTCGATAATATGCTGTAATATTTTTTACATAAGCAGCATCTTTAAGTCTTCCTTCAATTTTGAATGAGTTGATGCCTAAATCGAGCATTTTTTCAATATTGTCAGATAGGTTAAGGTCTTTTATAGAAAGCAAATGTTTGTTCTTAATTATCTCCTTTCCGTTGCCATCAATTAATGTAAAGGGAGTGCGGCAAATTTGCGAACACTCGCCACGGTTTCCGCTTCGCCCTGTAAGTTGATGACTTATATAACATTGACCGCTATACGAAACGCATAATGCACCATGTACAAAAACTTCGAGTTCGATATTTGTGATTTTGCGTATTTCGGCAAGTTCGTTCATAGAAAGTTCTCTTGCCAGAATTGCTCTTTTAATTCCTATCCTTTCGTAAAATTTTAATTTTTCGATTGTGCAGTTGTGCATTTGAGTGCTCGAAAAAATTGGAATCGAAGGGAGCTTCATTTCCAAAATTCCTGTATCCTGAATTATAATTGCATCGCAGCCAATATTATAAAGCGAATGTATAAGTTTTTCGACTTGTGCTAATTCTTCTTCATACAAAATTGTATTAACTGTAACATAAACTTTTGCATAAAATTTATGTGCATAAGCAATTAATTTTGAAATATCTTCAAGGCTGTTTCCTGCAGCTTTTCTTGCTCCAAAAGTTGAAGCTCCAATATATACAGCATCTGCACCGCTGTTTATTGCAATTATTCCTTGTTCGAGGTCTTTGGCTGGTGAGAGGAGTTCTGGGGAGGGCATTTAGAATTTTGGGATTTGGGGATTTTTGAGTTGTTTGTGATGCAGAGTTCTTTTTGAAGGAGATTCTTCTGAGATACTGTAGAATTCCCTACTAATGACTCTATTGTTAATTATAAACAAAAATATGCATATAGACTAATATTATAAATGTTTGATTCAAATTAACATTTGTGAAGAACTATGTTCTGTAATTTAATTGTCAAATGGATTTCCAAATAAATCTTTTATAATTATTAAATTTAGAATTATAGACCAAACGGTCATTAAGGTTAAAAATGTTAAAGAAAAAATAATAAATTGGCTTTCATTAAAATTATAAGAAAATAACATTAAAAATAAACAAAGTATGATTGATATTAAATTATAAATTACAGGATAAAATATACCACTTAAATTATAAGTTCTAAAATGAAATAAATTTTTAAGTTGAGAATAAAGTTCTTGTATTTTATACTTATTTAATTGATCTGTATCACTAAGAGTATCTTTTTGCTCTAATAACTTAAATAAACCATTATTTGCCTTCTCAATACCAGATAATGATAAAGCATAGCCTTTATGAAAGTAAGAATCATAAATTTTATTCAATAATTGAATATGATTGTTAATTATCTGATCAATACTATTTAAACGAAGAATTGCAATTGTTAATGTTGCGGTTAGTAAAATACCTTGAATTGTTATTATTGTTGAATATATATCATGTTTATATTTAATATTAAAGATATTAAATATATTACTTGTCCAATCAATATGCATAATAATTAGTGAAATAACAAGTATAATACTTGACGAGATTAAAATCTCAAAAAACATTTTTCTTTTGTCTTGGTTTGTCATAGTAAAATAGTTAAAATTTATTTTATTTTTAAAATCACGGTAATTATATAACTAATTTTTTTCAAATCTATCAAATTTATTATTCAAATCAAAACCTACTCTTGTCTTCAATTATATGGTTTTAAAAAAGTTAAAATTATTATTGCAAAAAACTCATAGCAGAGTCTTATGCAGGTAACTCTGCATTCTACTATTTCATATATTTCCATCTCCCCTTTAATACCAGTTTCGTAAAATATTAATATTCGATAGAGTTTTCAACTAAATTTTAATTGTAGTGAACAGCAATTTAACATTACTTGCTTTCCAAATAAAAAGTATCGGGGCAAAGGTCAACACCATTAGCCCATTGTATGCTTCCTAAACAAGGTTTTACAGAATTAAATAAACTCAAATCACGTAATTCTTTAAAAATGCCAATTTCTAAATATGGTTTTACATCAAAACATTTCACCTCGCCATTATTAAAAGTAAGCAAAAGATTATAGTTTTGTTCAGGTTTTACATTTATTACTCTCGGATTCATTGGTTTACAATCGGCAATTTCGCTTAGATAATTAAAATTATTACCATACAACTTTCTTATTACAAATGTAATAATTTTTCTATCTTATCATTGCTCCCCTGTAGAGTCTCCTGCGAGTAACTCTTAGTTTTATAGTTTCGATAAAATTCATTTTATAAAGTTATACAATTTTTCAGAATTGACATTATCTTAAATTCTATTAAGCCACTCTTTAAAAACCGGATTAATTATTTTGTATAAATTTTCATCTTTTTTTATTAAGTCTTTATTTAAAAGGCTTTTCAGTACAGTATTTAATGACGAGCTAGTTGGGAGATTGTATTTTTCACGCATTTCTTTAGAAAATATTTCTGAATTATTTGCTGAGGTTGAAATTGCAATTAGCAATCTTCGCTGATTATTATTTAGCTGGTCGTAAATATTTTGAAATATCATTGACTGACTATTAAGTATAGACTGAATCCATTTTTCAATAAAATTTTCGTCATTTTGGTTTTCACCGTTTCGTATAAAATCAAATACAACTGATGAAAAATATTGTGTAAAATGTGGATGACATTCGGATTTCAATAAAATTTCTGAGATATTTTTATCTGAAATTTCCATATTGCATGTTTGAAATTTTTGTCTGATAAATTGTTCTAATTCTGAAGTTTCTATTGGTTTAATTTCCATTTTTACAGCAAATTCATAAAAAGGAGAATTCAATGAAGTAAATATCGAACTCATTAACGATTGTTTGCTTCCAAGAAAAATATATGATACATTTTTCTGATTTTGAAACGATGTTCTCATCCAGTTAATTAGGAATTTATCAAGCCTTTCTATTTCCTGAAATTCGTCGAATGCAATACAAATCTGGATTTTATTGTTTTTGGCTATTTGGTTTGGAATATCAAGTATGGTCTCAATATCTGGCTGGTTTTCAATGTTTTTTTGGTCTAATGAAAACGATGGAGTTCCAAATTCATCAAATGATACTTTTGGATATAAATTTTTAAAATATTGTGCAAATTTGCCTGTAAGCGATTTTACATCTTGTTTCCAGTCGAATAGTTCTTTTGCTAGTAGTGATGAATATTTCCTGCAAAAATCATCAAGCGATTGAATATTGTATAAATCGAAATAGATGGTTTTTACATTTTTTGTTTCGTTAAATACTTTCTGAATTAATGATGATTTCCCATATCGTCTGGGAGCAAATAACCAAACTGAAAAACAGTCGTTTATGTATGTTTTTAATTTTGAAATTTCCTGTTGCCTATTGCAGAAATTTTCATCGGTTACAATTTTTCCGAATAGAAAAGGATTTTTTATCTCCATAATATTCTGTTTTATGTCGCAAAATTGCGTGTCGCAAATATGCGTGTCGCAAATATACGACATACATTTAATAATTGCAAATATTTACTTTGTCATTTACCTCTCAGTAATCACAAACGTAATTATCTTATCAATAGTAACAGGAGCATCAGGGTCAGGAGTTATTCTTTCTGGTTCAATTCCTTTTGCAGTAAAGTATTCAAAAATAGTATTATTTCTAGCGTTAATTATTTTCGGACGATTTTCTTCGGGAACTTCTTCATCTGCATAAGTCGAAAACTTAACTTTAACAGTTGGATAATCGTTCAAAAATTTAATGAACAACGTTAATTCATCTATTAATGTTGGTTCAAGCTCAACATCATTTCTTTGAAATTGTACATTGTTGAGGTAGAGCTTTTGTCCAATTCCAAGAGAATTTACATCAAATTTTATCACTTCAGAATCATCAATTTTTCCTTTTTGATTTTTATTATTAAACTCGACCATTTCTTTAGAACATTTGCAATCGCTTTCAATTTCAATTGGAGTAACAGAAACGTTATCAATAAAATAATATGAATATTTTACGGATAAATCTTTTGCTCTGCGAGCCCACCTTGTTTCAGGATCTGACTTAAAATTTCCAATTGTTATGTATTCTTCATCACCAGTAGCAATATATTTTCCACATATTTCTACCCATTTTCCATCGCTATAAATAATATTGTTAGTTATGTTTTGAATTTGAGGATGATATGGAAAATTTTTGTTGAAGTCAACAGAATCAAGTTTATTTACAGACAAGTAAGCTCCAATACCATCAGTTGCAAACTGGCAATTATCGGCTAAAATTACATAAAACTTAACACAATATTCGGCATCTTTTTTTAATGGTTCAATAAGCTTTGCTTCAACATATTCTCTTCGGCAATTGTCGTTTGTTTTAAGTTCAAAATCCCATTTGGAAATAAGTCCAATATAAGCCTTACCTTCAAAAGCTGGTCTTTGTCCTGCCCAATTGAACGGAACTCCACATTTAGTACTACATTCATTATAATAGTCGGGTGTACCTGACGAAGGAATGTACCAATCTTGAACTAAATCCTGACGAGGAATTGTAGTGCTTGCTTGTGGGCATTTTTCAAATAATTCGAAACTTGGATTTGGAACAAGATTTTGTGAAAATAACTGATTAGCAGTTATTAGTAATATTACGATTAGTATATTTTTCATTTTAGGCACTTTTAACTTTAAATTCTATCTATTCAGTCATTTCGTATAAGAAACTATTGTAAGGATATTTCTTAGAATGAATTTCTTTAACTTTTTCGTATAAAAATGATTTGAACTCCTCAATATTTGTTCTGTCTTTTGCAGAAATAAATATGCAAGGATTATTCACTTTTGCAAGCCAGCTATTTTTTAGTTCATCAAGGGTCATGTATTTTGTAGTTTTTGGACCTTCATAAAAATCGTCGTTATCGGTAAATGAGTAGGCATCAATTTTATTGAAAACCAAAATTGATTTAATATCACTTGCTTCAATTTCTTTCAAAGTTGAACTTACAACATTAATTTGATCTTCGAAATTTGCATGAGAAATATCTACAACGTGCAACAAAATATCTGCTTCACGCACCTCGTCAAGTGTTGATTTAAACGATTCTACAAGATGATGAGGCAGTTTGCGAATAAACCCAACTGTATCGGAAAGTAAAAAAGGAAGATTGCCAATAACAACTTTACGAACGGTTGTATCGAGCGTTGCAAATAGTTTATTTTCGGCAAAAACATTCGATTTGCTCAACATATTCATAATTGTTGATTTCCCGACATTTGTATAACCTACGAGGGCAACTCTGACAAGCTGAACACGATTTTTTCGTTGTGTTGCCATTTGCTTGTCTATTTTTTTCAAATCTTCTTTAAGCTTTGAAATTTTATCGCGAATAACCCTACGGTCGGTTTCAATTTCGGTTTCTCCCGGACCTCTCATTCCTATTCCTCCACGTTGCCTTTCGAGGTGAGTCCATAGTCCGGCTAATCGAGGAAGAAGATATTCGTACTGAGCAAGTTCAACTTGTGTTTTTGCGTAAGCAGTCTGTGCACGTTTAGCAAAAATATCAAGTATTAAATTTGTTCGATCTAATATTTTACATTTAAGTTCCTGTTCAATATTTCGAAGTTGAGTAGGAGAGAGTTCGTCGTCGAAAATAACCAGACTAACGTCATTATCTGCAACATAGTCTCTTATTTCATTTAACTTTCCTGAGCCAACAAATGTTCTTGCATTTGCATGATCTACTTTTTGAACAAATTTCTTAATTGGAATTGCTCCAGCTGTTTCTGTTAAAAATGCTAATTCTTCAAGGTAAGTATAAACTTCACTGTCTGTTTGATCATTTCTAATTATCCCAACTAAGACAGCTTTTTCATTATTGGAATCGTTTAAGGTAGTTAATTTCATTTAAAAGTTGATGAGTTGAAAAGTTTATTAGTTGATGAGTTGAAAAGTTTATTAGTTGATGAGTTGAAAAGTTTATTAGTTTATTAATTCGATTATTCAAATGTTCTATTGTTCTAATGTTCTATTGTACTATTGTTCTATTGTTCAATTGTTCTATTGTTCAATTGTTCAAATGTTTGTTGTTTGTTGTTGCTACTTAGTTCTATCACTTACGTTTGTTTGCTATTTTTTGCTTTTTGTTTAGTGTTATGTGTTCAAGTTAACAATATAACCATATTGAATATAATTATTTCAAAAAGTATTTATTGTCGTTTAGTGCTTTATTAATTACACCTTTTAGATTATTGCCAGCATCAAGTATCATATTAATATCTGGAGGAAATGGAATAGGTTTAATTCCTAAATATTTTTTATTTTCGGGTGATAATGCGTCTATATCACCAATTGCTACAGCCCAAATATGATTGAAAAAATTATCGGCAGCAACAGGAACAGTTTTAATTACCTGACCTGTACTTGCCTGAATATATTCGAGTTTGCCTTCGATATGAGCGGCTTTTGTCATCATCGATTTTGTGACTTTGCAAGTAATTGTTTTGTATTTTGGTTTTTTAATGTCGTTTCCGAGTGAGTCTTTCATTACATTTCCTTTACTATCGAGATAATAGTCCCAGCCATCTTCAATTTCCTTTTTGTCAAGAGTAACATCTTCCTTGATTTTTTCTGGTGAAATATCAATTATTGTAAGGTTCATTTTAATTTTATAATCAATATTTGAGTATATGTTCTGATTTGTATATTGAACCCATTCGGAATTATATTTTGGAAGGTCAACATTAATTAAATTATCCATAAAATCGGGCGGAAGCTTAATAATTGTATTGTTCTCAGTGTAAACGAAAACCCAACTTAGCCCCAATTGTTTGGCTTTATCAATCATTGGGTCAACATCTTTATAATCGGGATATAAATTTTTAACTTTTTTAAACTCGTAATAGGCTTCACGAATTTTTATTTTATCGTTAGTTTCTAGTAGTTTTTGTGCATGTACGTAGAAATATTCAGCTGCATTTTTCTTAGCAGCAATAATTTCATTGTCGTAATCAACAGTTTGAAATGTAATTGTTCGACCATTTAAATTGAGAGGAAGAACTGTTTTAACAAGATTCTGACGATCTTTTAATAAAGAATAATTTTTATAAACTTCGTCCCAAACATCGGGTTTTCCTTCTTTTTTCAAAAAATTAATTCGGTCAATGTTTTTTTCATTAGCTAAAGGATAAGCTTTTTCAAGTATTTCGATGCTTTTAGCATGATCTTGCTTTTTGCGAATCTTCTTTACAGCTTTTTGAACTGCTGAATCGTACATTCCCTTTTCAAAATACTTTTTTGAGGAAGAACAAGATGTTAGGTAAATAGCAGAAATACAAATAAATACAATTAATAATTTGTGCATTTTAACTTAAAAATTTATATCACTAAATTAATACTTTATATCCAAAATAAAAATAATGATTTAATTGAACTTTAGTAATAAGTGAAACTTTCACAATAAATTATCCAATTATAATTTTTCAATACTCAATGAGTTAACCCATCGGTATAACTATGTCTCTATACATTTTAGTAAGTTATTTTATTTTTTTCTAACTGAAAAGAAAGGCAAGATTGAAATTTTAAATTCAATCGGATATTATTTTGTTAAGAATTTGTTAAGATATTTGATTTTTTAAAAAACATGCTGAATAACATGTAAATTATCGAAATATTACTATTAGTCCTAAAATAACCGTAAATAGTAGCATTGCTTATGCTGAATTGTAAAATGTTTACTTTTTGAGACTTATTATGTTAACAATTTATTAAAAAAATTTAATTTTCATATAATTAAGTATTAGTTTTGTTTAATAAAGTATTTAAGTAGCTCAATAATTAAAAGCCATAAATAACATTAAATGAATTATAGGTTTAGTATCAATAGATTACTGCTTGTTATATCTATATCAATTTTTATTGTTGAGATATTAATAATGATATTAATAAAGTGTTTTTTAAGTGAATTAAATTTATTTGCTGAAATACTTTTAGATTCGGGTTTGTTGATAACATGTTTGATTCCAATATTTTACTTTTTTATTTATTCACCAATGCGTCAATCAATTGATTTGCTTATTAAGTCTGAAGAAAAAATTTCAAAATCTGAAAAGTTATTACAAATAAAAAATTCTGAATATATAGCATTAAATGAGGAGTATGCTTCACAAAATGAGGAAATTAAATCGCAAAATGAAGAATATTTGGCATTAAACGATGAATTTCAAAAGAAAAATGAGGAATTAATTATTGCGAAATCAAATGCCGAAGATAGCGAAAAATTAAAATCTGCTTTTTTAGCAAATATGTCACATGAAATAAGAACTCCTTTGAATTCGATTATAGGTTTTTCAAATCTATTGAATAGACCAAATTTAAAGGAAGAGAAAAGAGTTTCTTATATTAATATAATAATTTCAAGCGGGAATCATTTATTAAATTTAATTAATGATATTATAGATATTTCAAAAATTCAAAGTAAGCAATTAGCTATTTATACTACTGAAATTAGGATTAATCCTTTGCTTGAGGAGTTATTTACATCATTCTCTCAGCTAGATATTGAAAATAAAGAGATTGAAATTATTTTAAACAAAGGCTTGTCAGATAATGAAGATATTATTTGCACAGATGAAACCCGATTAAAACAGATTTTAACTAATCTCATAAGCAATGCTTTGAAATTTACAGATAGTGGGAAGATTGAAATTAGCTATAAAGTGAATGAAAATGTAGTTTTATTTTCTGTTTCAGATACAGGAATTGGAATGACAAATGAAGATGCTAAAATTATTTTTGACAAATTTCGACAGGTTGGATATGATATAAAGAGAAAATATGGAGGAGCAGGGTTAGGGTTGACAATATCAAAAGCTTTAGTTGAATTATTGGGTGGTGA
>Ga0154347_1215_pt1 | contig 16463 bp, 9 predicted proteins | sample RifGroA2_FD_115875 | JGI IMG/M metagenome (GOLD analysis project Ga0154347, IMG submission 115875) | Bacteroidetes bacterium GWA2_31_9
TAAATAACTTACAAAAGTTTTACTTAGCATGTAATCTTTGCGTCGATTAAATATTTCAGATGCTTTAAGATTTAATTCACTGATAATCCCTTTTTTGTCGAGAAGCATGTAGCCAATTGGTGCTTTATCAAATAAGTTAAAATATTTTGATTTTGCAATTTCAAGTGCGGCTCTGTTATCTCTTAATTCCTGATTTTGAAGGTTTAACTCAATTTGATGAATCTGAAATTCTTCAATTAATTTTTGTAATTCCAGATTAGATAAATTATTATAATTATCGTCGCTTTTTTTAAAAATACTTTCAGCTTTTTTTCTTAAACTATCCATAGTCAAAAAAATTATTGAGGTAATGAAAAATAGAATGTTGAACCCACCTCCGTAGCTGATTCACACCAAATATCTCCATTGAGTAATTCAACATAGCATTTTGCAATTGTAAGCCCAAGCCCTAACCCAGATGTAAAATTATCTTTATTAGGCAGTTGAATAAATGGTTTGAATAATTTTTGCAAATCACAGTCAGATATTCCACAACCTGAGTCTTTTACATAAAAAATATAATTATTGTTTTTTGTATAATATCCAACTTCAATATGTCCTTTTTGTGTGAATTTGAAAGCATTGTCTATTAATATTTTTAAAATACTTTTTAATATTTTTTCATCTAATAAAGCATTGTGATTTTTTTCAAAATCTGTAATTACCAACTTAATATTTTTTTCATTACTAATTACGGAATAATCATTTACTAAGTTTTTCAGAATTGAATTAATATTAAATTTATTTTTACAAAAAACTATTTCACCAGCTTTTAAACTAGTAAGTAATAATATATCTTCTATATTTTTTATAAGCATGTTACTTCCACAGCTTATAGAATTTCTATAATAGTTTAATTTTTCTGCCGATAAATTTTGTTTACAAATTAGCTGTGAGTATCCAACAATTGAATTTAACGGTGTTCTGATTTCGTGTGATATTGTATTTAAAAAGAATGTTTTAAGCTTATTGCTTTCTTCTGCTTTTTTTAACGCTTCAATAAGTTCTTTATCTTTAATTTTCTTTTCGGTAATATCTATTACAGCCGATAAAATATAATCGTTTTTTACAAGTACTGAGTTAAATTCTACATTAATTATATGATTAAATTTTTTAAATAAAGAAAATTCTTTAACCTGTTTTTCTTTTGATGTTATTATATCATCAATAAAACTATAAAACTCATCTTTCTTACCTTCAGCAATATAAGATATGATTGGTTTATTAATTAAAATGTCTTTTGGATGTAATAATAATTCTGATGCTTTTAAATTGCAATCCAAAATAACTCCCTTCATATCTAAAAGAAAATATGCAATTGGAGCTACATTAAACAAATTGAAGAATTTCCGTTCAGCAATTTTTAATTTTTCGATATAATCATTTAGCTCATTATTCTGAAGTTCAAGCTCTATCTGATAAACATGAAGTTCGTGAAGAAGTTTTTTTACATCATCAATTTTATCTTCGAGTTCTACATTTTGTAATTTTAATAGTTCTTCTGCTTTTTGGCGTAGTCTGTCCATTTCGAAATATTTTTAATTTGAAAATATTAAATTTCATCAAAAAGGGTTGCAAACTGACCCTTTATTGGAGAAAATGCATTGACTTTGAATTTTTTACCTAATACTTTGGCATCCATTTCAAAATTGTATTTCTCATCATTTAATGCTACTTTTCCATAAATTTCTATCCATTTTTCTTCAATTCCAGGTATTACTTCTTTTACAGTTTTTCCAATAATATTTTTCTTTTTTAAACCTGTTATTTTTTCATAGCTTTCGTTCAAGTCAATAAATTTGTAGTCAATAGCTTTGTTTTTGCTATCAAGTATAATTTCATGAAGTGCAAAACCATTTTTCATATTATGGAATAGTGAGCGATATAAGTTTCTGTTAATCAATAATTCGTCTTCTGTTCTTAATCTTAAAATAACCATTGCATATTTTTGTGCAATTTGTTGAACCAAAAATAAATCATCTGAATTAAAGTCTGATATCTTATCAGCTAATACAATCTGCCCAATTAATTTATCTTCGGCAATTACTGGAACTGAAAGAAAATTTTTCCATGAAATTTTTCGTTTTGGGAAATACTTTTCTTTTGCATAAGATTTTGGTTCGTTTGTGAAAAAACCTCGTCGCATGTTTAATCCATCTCCGCAAAAGCATGAATACTTATTGTCTTTATCTGGTATTGATGAACACTTATTGTCTGTTAAACACTGCACTGCCCCAGAAGTATATATTAGTTTTTCTATTTCAGCAGTTTTAGTATTTATAGTTGATACATAACCATCGTTACATGGGACAAGTTCTTTTAACTTTTCAAAAATATAGGAAGTAAATGTTTTTATATTTAAAGTATTACTAAGAATTTCTATACTTATTTCAGCTAAAACATTATTAACTCTTGCTATTGCATTTGCTTTTATTTCTGCTTCAACTTCCGAGTTAATATCTTGAATTTGAGCTATTGAATGAAGCGGTTCTCCATTTTGGTCAAATACCATTGTTACATTCAAATGTCCCCATACAATTTTTTTATCTTTTCTAATATATCTTTTATTTAGGTTAAAAGAAGGTATTTCTTTTGCTTGTAATTTTTTTGTAAATTCTATTGTTTCTGTAGCATCTTCTTCAAATGTTATATCAAAATTTGTAAGCTTAAGAAATTCATTTTCAGAATATCCAAGAAAATTGCATAAAGTTTTATTCACTTTCAGAAATTTACCATCAGGAGTACCAAGTGCAAAACCAATTGATGAATTTTCAAAAGCACTTCTAAATCGCTCTTCACTTGAAATTAGTTCAACCTCTGTATTTTTTCTTTCGCTGATATTTCGGTTAAAAATATAAATACAATCGTCGATAGGAACTACTTGATGATAGTACCAACCCGGAGCAGCAAATTCGTTCGATATACAATACTCTTCCTCATAAGGAACACCAGATTCAACAACTTTTTTATATTTTTCAAAAAATCCATTTTTAATATTTACCGGAAATAGTTCGCAAATACCAAAACCAATTAACTGTTCTCTTTTCATTGAAAGCTGATGTTCGGCATTTTTATTTATATCAACTATTGTAAAATCAATAATTTTTAAGCTTTCAGTTTTGGCTTTTAATAAGTAGAAGGCATCTAAACCTGTATCAATAACCGTTTTAAATCGCAATTCGCTTTGTTTTAATTCTTCTTGTGATTTATATAATTCAGAAACATCAATAAACGAAATTACAACACCGTCCATGAATCCCTTTTGAGTAAGATATGGCATTATTTTCATTTCGTACCACTTGCCATTAACTCTAACAATTTCGTAAATTGAATTGTGCTTTTTTAATATTTCCTGAATTTTAGAAAGTATGTCGTTATCTTTTATATTGTGAGTTATATCAGAAATTGGTCTGTTATTATCATTCTTTTTAAGGTTAAAAATATCTGTAATATTTTCAGTAAACTTTCTGATTCGTAAGCTTAAATCAAGAAAAATAATTCTGATTTCAGAATTTTGAAGCAAGTTTTCCATATCGCTGTTCATCACAACTAGGTCGTGGTTTTTTGCCTGAAACTCAGTATTTACGGTATAAAGCTCTTCATTAACCGACTGAAGTTCTTCGTTAGTTGACTGAAGTTCTTCATTTGCAGATATTAACTCCTCGTTTGTTGATTGCAATTCCTCGTTTGTGGTCTCAAGCTCTTCAATGCTCGATTGCAAATTTTCTTTAGTATGTTTTAATTCTCCTTCTAAATCAAAAATTCGCTGTTGTGCCTGCTGGTCAATATCTTCAAATGATGTAGCTTCTTGTGGACTGTATGGCAATTCCTTTTTGGTAATAAAATATATTATAACAAATCGACTTGTTGTTTCATTTGGTGATAGCGGAACAAACTTTAAATCAATAATATATGATTCTTTGTCGGATTTAATAAATTTTATATTTGGATGTAATATTTCTTTGCCCGATTTAATTACCTTATTTATAGCAATATTGAATGTAAGTTTTAAGCTTGACGGAACCATATTGGTTATTATGTATTCAAACCCACTTGCAAGTTTTTTATTTTTTGGTAAAGTAAGATATTTATTAGGGTCGCCAAAAGAGTTTACAATTTCACAATTTTCATTAACTATAACAGTATCAGGAGTGTTATCTTCGAGCAATTTTTCGGTAAAAATACTAACCATATCAACGCTTAAAATTTTTGTTGTAAACTGCTTTCGTTGATGAAGCGAATGTGTTGCAGTTGAAATAGCTGGCTTTGTTGAAAGTAGTTCTATTGGGAGTTTTGCCAGATTTTTAGATTTAAAAAACTTCCATTTTAGGTTTACAGGCTCATAAAAGTGTTCCATTTCACCAATAGACTCACTACTACCTAAAAATAAATATCCACTTTTGTGCAATGCAAAATTAAATAGCGAAAGTACTTTTTGTTGCAGTACAGTTTGAAAATAAATAAGTAAATTTCTACAAGATATTAAGTCTATTTTATTGAATGGTGGGTCTTTTATAATATTGTGAGTAGCAAAAACAATCATCTCACGTATTTCGTCATTGATTTTATAACTATCGCCAGTTTGATTAAAAAATTTATTAAGCCTTTCAACTGATACGTCTGCTGTAATACTTGCATTGTAAACCCCTGCACTGGCATATTCTATTGATGTTTTGTCAACATCGGTTGCAAAAAGTTTAATATCATTATTACGATTATTTTTTAGCATATATTCTTTAAAAAGAATTGCTATTGAATAAGCTTCTTCACCTGTTGAGCAAGCCGATACCCAAATTCGGATTTCATCTTTAGCAGTTTTATTATCAAAAATTGCAGGAATTATTTCATTTTCAACTATATTAAATGCTTCAGTGTCTCTAAAAAATTTAGTAACACCAATTAGTAATTCGTTATATAAAGTTCGTTGTTCAACTTTTGAAGAAAATAAATAATCAAGATAATCATCAATTCTTTCAATTTGATTTATTGTTAATCGCCTTTCAACTCTACGTGCAATTGTGGCGTTTTTATAAAATGTAAAATCTAAACCGAATTTTTCTTTTATTAAAAGAATAATCTTTGTTAAGCTATCTTCTGCCGCAGCAAAAAAATCTTTAGTTTTTTCTTTGTCTTGAATAAATGGGTGTTTTACATAAGAAATTACTTTTTCTGGAATCTCCTGCGGTGGAAGAATAAAATCGACTATCCCAGATGTGATAGCACTTTTGGGCATTCCATCAAATTTAGCAGAATCGGGGTCTTGAACAATTACAATACCGCCAAGCTCTTTTATTGATCTTACTCCTCGACTTCCATCGCTACCTGTTCCTGAAAGAATTACACCAACTGCTTTTTCTTCAAAATCTTCGGCAAGCGAATGTAGAAAAATATCAATTGGTAAATTAAGTATATGAAGAGTATTTTTTTCGGTAAGATGAAGTTTTGAATGAAAAATTTTCATATTCATTCTTCTGGGTATCAAATAAATATTATTTGGTTTAACCATCATTCCATCTTCGGCAGTATGAACAGGTAAAGTTGTTCTTTTAAGCAAAATCTCAGGCATTAAGCTCTTGTAATCAGGCGATAAATGCTGAATAATAACATAAGCTAATCCGCTATCTAATGGAACTTTTGAAAAAAAAGCTTCAATTGCTTCTAAACCACCAGCTGATGCACCAATGCCAACAACGTAAAAATCTTTAGGAATATTCATATATAATTTTGTATTTTAAAAAAACTCACCAAAATCCAAATATAATTTAATTAAATTATTTTAAAAACTTTTTCATTATATATATATCAACGCTTTATACCAAAAATAAAAAAAATAATTAAGCATTTTAAGTAATCGTTTTACTTAAATATATTTTTATAAATACGTTATATAATTTGAACTTATTTTTTATACCAAGATTACTAAATCATATCACTACAAACCGACTAAATTCTTGTTAATCCTCTACGAGGAAAAATTGAATTTCTATTATGTTGTTTTATTGTCATTTAAGCTCAACGAGCTATTCAACGTAGGTGATTTATTTCAATAAAATAAAAACTACCCAAAATCCCAAATTACCTCGAGAGGTTTAACTATTAAATAGTTCCAAGAAAATTAAAATTTTAGTCGGTTAGTAGTGATAAAATATATATATCACCTTAAAAAAAGAATTAGCCAAATTATTCTACTTTGTGAACAGATTTAACTTCAGGTAATTTCTTCAAACGAGAAATTACTCTTGCCAAATGATCTTTTCCGTTAACAAAAATAGAAACTGTAAATGAAATAATTCCACCATTTTGGTCATCAATTTTTGAACTTCGTATTTGAAGTTTTAGATCGTTATTTATAATATTACAAATCTTATTTTGAATTGAAACATTGCCTTTTGCAGTAATTTTTATAAAAGTATTCAATGGAACATTTTCACTTAAATTTCTCCAACGTGCTTCTATAACTCTATATGGATAATTTGTAATTAATGATTTAGCATTTGAACAATTTGTTTTATGAATTTTCAATCCTTTTGTAATAGAAACAAATGCAAATATTTTGTCGCCTGGTATAGGGTTACAACATTTTGAATACTGATATGCATAAGAAATAGATTGATTGTCAACTTCTAAATAATTTCCCTTAGTATCTTCAAAACTATATGAAGTATTAAAGTCATATTCTTCTGAAATATTTTGTTTTTCAAGTTCTTCTTTTTCAGCTGATTGAATTGCTTTTTCAATTTTAGTAGAATCAAGCTTCCCCTCTCCCATTAACTGATATAAATCCAGAATAGTGTTGCATTTATAAAAAGTAGCAAGAATTTGAATATTGATATCATTAAATGGAATTTCGAGACTTTCAAACTTATGCTTGATAATTTCTTTTCCATCATCAGCATGCTTATACTCTTCAGCTTTTAACGACTGTTTAATTTTTGAAATTGCTTTAGAGCTTTTTGCAAAATCTAACCACGAATGATTTGGTTTCTGATTTTTTGAAGTTGAAATTTTTACAGTATCGCCATTTTTAAGAGTATGTCTAATCGACACCATCTTATCATTAACTATTGCACCATTGCACGAATCACCTATATCTGTATGTATATCATAAGCAAAGTCCAACACAGTCCATCCATCAGTAATTCGTTTTAAATCTCCTTTAGGTGTAAAAACAAAAATTTCGTCAGTATATAGGGCCTTCTTTTCTTTGCTTTGAGCTTTTTTTAACCCTCTAGGATTTTGAAGTGCTTTTCTTATAGTTGAAAATAAATCGGCTTGTAAATCTCTTGATTTTTTTTCTTTATATTTCCAATGTGATGCATAACCCATTTCAGCAACTTCATCCATTCGACGAGTACGAATCTGAACTTCAACCCATTTCCCTTCAGCTCCTATAACAGTTGCATGTAGCGACTCGTAACCACTGGATTTTGGAACAGTAATCCAATCTCGCATTCGTTTTGGATTTGGAGTATATTCTTCTGTAACTAATGAATAAACCTTCCAACATTCAGCTTTTTCATTTTCACAAGTTGAATTAATAATCACCCGAATAGCAAATAAATCGTAAACCTTTTCAAATTCGACTTCCTGAGTAAGCATTTTTTTCCAAATAGAAGGAATCGACTTTACTCTACCAAAGACCTCACAATCAATTTCATATTCTTTAAGTTTTTTCTCAAGTGGTTCAATAAAATCAGAAATATAATTTTCTAAAGTATCTCGGGTTTTAGCTAATTTTGATTTAATATCAACATATTTTTCTGTATTGAAATAATACATACATAAATCTTCAAAATCGGTTTTAATGTTGTATAAACCAACTCTATGTGCAATAGGAGAATATAAAATAGAAGTCTCAGTAGCTATTTTCTTTTGTAAATCTTTATCAAACTTTGATAAGTTTCTCATTTGAAACAACATACTTGCTAACTTAATAAGTATAACTCTTAAATCGTCAGAAATAGTAAGAAGTAATTTGATAAAATTATCAGTTTGATTGTGATATTTTGAAGTGTCTAATGCTGATATTTTCTTTAATCCATTAACAATTTCAAGAATTTCGATATTCAAATTTGCTTTTAAATCGTCAGAACTTATTGTTAAATCTTTTGATAAATTATAAATCAAATATGCTACGGCTGAATCAGAATCAAGATTTAGTTCATTTATAATTATTTCTGCAACATTAGTGACTGTTTCAATTATATTTTCGGCAAAATCAATTCCTTTTGTTGTTGAAATATTTGCAAATAATTGTCTAAAAAAGTCTTTATTTATCGGACTTTCTAATGAAATTTCATTGAAAAAATTATCAATACTTAAATCTATTTTGCTTTTATCTTGAACATTATTCATAAGTTGCAAAATTATTTAAATATTTATTTTAAAAAAGAGCCAAATATCTTTTATTATATGAATAAAGTTAACAATTTGTTGATAGCTCATTCAAGTGTAATAAATACAGTTTTGCACAAGCACGTGCATCACTTAATGCTTCGTGATGATTTAAAGGAATATCCAATATATTGCAACAATTGCCTAAACTTGCTGAAGTAAAGCCTTTAGCTCGATATATTTTTACAGTACATTCCCATTTCGGGGGCAAGTTTAAATCATTATAATTCAGAGCATAATGCTGCATTGTTTTTAATAAAACATTTCTATCGAATGACTCATTGTGTGCTACAACAACTTTTGATTCAAGCTTTTGTTTAATTTGAGGATAAAGTTCGGCAAAAGTCGATTTTTTCTCAGTATCTTTAGGTCTAATTCCATGAATATTAATATTCTGTTGCCAGTAATAATTATCAGGCGGTTTTATTAGGGTATGAAATTCATCAATTATTTTTCCATTTTCAACTGTAACAATCCCAACAGCACAAGCACTATTCTGATATCCGGTTGCAGTTTCAAAGTCTATAGCTACATAATTATACATCAACTTAATATATTAAATTTTAAATCCTAAAATGCAAATATCATCCAATTGAGGATATTCAGCTTTCCAATTATTAAAGTTTTCTTCTAGTTCTGTTTTTTGTTTGTACATTTCCAAATTACAATTCTTCAAAAGTAGCTCCTTTAAATTGCTATATTTAAACTTTCCTCCTTTTTCGCCTCCGAATTGGTCAGCATAACCGTCTGAAAACAAATAAATTATATCACCTGAATGCAAATTAAAAGTATGATTTTTAAATTCTCTTTTAGTTCCAAAAAACTGACCGATTGGCATTTTGTCTGGTTTGATTTCTTCAAGATTTTCCAAATTTCTAAAATTTGGAGAATCTGTATCACGAACCTCTGGTTCGTAAGACAACAATCCAGAGGATTGTGTTACTGTACGTACTATCCAAAGGGGGTTATTTGCTCCTGACCATTGTGCTTGAAAAATGTCTGAACCACTGATTTTAGATTGATTTGTTTGATTACTCTGATTACTGTTTACTGAATCCTGTTCACTTTCTTCACTTGGGGCTTGGAATCCTGAACTAAATTCAGGACAGGTCTTGGAACTTGGGGCTTGAGACTTTGAGCTTTGAACTTGGGATGTTATCACAACAAGACTCATATCCATTCCATCATAAGTTTCTTCTTCTTGCCCTGTCTGATTCAGAGAGTTAATAACCATTTCACGAAGTTTATCAAGAATTTCGGAAGCGATAATTTTATCAGAAAAATTTAACCCATTTGATATTTCATTTAAAAATGCTATTCCAAGCATACTCATAAAAGCACCTGGCACTCCATGTCCAGTACAATCGGCCACAGCTATTATCAATGATTCGGCATTGTCAGTATCATCGGAAATTAACTGATTACTATTTACTGACAACTGTTTACTGACAAGCTTCTTCGCCCAATAAAAATCGCCACTAACGATATTTCGAGGTTTAAATAATATAAAATAATCGGCAAAATTTTCTTGAAAAATAATTTCAGGAGTTAGAACTGCTCCTTGAATTTGTTCTGCATATTTTATACTGTCGGTAATTTCTTTTTGTTGCTCTTCGATTGTGTCTTTTTGCAGTAGAATTTTCTTATTATAAACACTTAATCTAAAGTTAGCTTTTCGCTTCTGAATAAACATTCTAAGGATAAAAATTGTAAAAATTATGATTATCAATAAAACTACAATAAAAGAATAAATCAAAATTCTTTGCATCTGATTTTGTGATAATTGAGACTCTAATTCAAGTTTGCTAATTTTTAATTCTTTTTCCTTTTTTTCAGTATCAAATTTTGCTTGGAGTTCTGATATTTGCTTTGTTTTTTCATCATCGGCAAGCGTATCTTTATATTGAATAAATAATCTGGCATTTTCATAAGCATCTTTGTACTTTCCTTGCAATGAATTTAGTTCGGATAAAATATCATAGCAAACTTTTATAAGTTCTTTTGATTTAATCTCTTCTGCTATTTTCAATCCTAAATTAATCTGAAAAAGTGATTTATCATATTGCCCATCATACATATAAATTTCTGAACTATTGATAAGAGTCATCGCCATATTGCTTTTATCTCCAATCTCTTCACTGATTTTATATGATTGCTCATAATATTTTAGAGCCTTTTCATTGTCTTTACTCTCATTATATATACTTCCTAGGTTATTCAGTGTCATACTTTCCGCCACTTTGTCGCCAATTTCCTGACTAATTTTTAACGATTGATTGTAATAGTCAATACATTTTGGAAAATCTTGTTTATAATAATAAACATTAGCAATTCCATTCAAGCAAGTTGCAATTCGTTCTTTATTTTTCAGTACTTTTAAAATGTCTAATGTTTCAAAAAAATATTCTAAAGATTTATCAAAATTACCTTGATATGCATACAATATTCCCAAATTTCCATAATTAGAAGCAATTAATTGTTTATCATTTACTTGTTCGAGAATTTGTAACGATTCGATAAACTTATGTATTGAAATATCGTAATTTCCAAGTCTTAGATTAGCTGCTCCAATATTACTTAATGCACTGGCAATACCATATTTATCATTTATTTCGGTTGCTAAATTCAAGGCTTTTTCTTGCCAAATAATTTCAGCATTAAAATCTCCAAAATTGTCGGAATTTTGTCCTAATAATGAAAAAATATTAATTTTTTGTGATTTTAGTTTTTTTACAAAAATTATATCTTCATTTTCAAATAATAAAGAATCAATCAGAATTAATGCTTTTTCTAAATACAATTTAGCTTGAGATGGATTGGAATTTTTATATTCTAATGAAATACTTTTAAAAGTTGCTATTTTATTTGTATCTTTTTTTTGAAGCTTTAAAACATTTAGTAATGAATCTATTTTACTAGAGTCTGCATATATTTGCAAACTAAAAGCAAATAAACTGACTAATATGATGATGATAAATTTCATTATTGTCAACTAAAATAGATAAATTATTTAGAATGGCAATTTCTGAAAATTTTAAATACCTTGCTAATAAAATTCTTTAAAACATTAGTGTATAAAATAATTGCATACGGCGACTCAATATTTTCAGGAAAATACACAAAATATTCTGAATTTAAACATGTAATCAATTATGAATCAAACGAAAAATTTCTCAGCCTAATAGATTCATCTGTTCCACAAATGCCAAATAGTTTATTAGTTTCTGATTTCAATATTGATTTTCCAAACCAAATAGAAGTTACTAATTCTGCATTATTTGTAGGAAATATTGAATTTTTAAAAAAATCAATTCCAAAATATGATTCGTCAATAGATTTATTGAAATTGAATTTAGAATCTCTAGTCAAAAATTTAAACATAATTTCAGGAAATATTAACATATTCAACACAAAAAGTTACGCATTTTTAATTGAGAATAACTTTTTAGCAAATTTCGATACAGCATTTGAAAAAGCATTAATCAAGACAGTTAAAGAAGGATACGATGAAATTATTAATAAAAATATTGAAAACGGAATCAAAAAAATTAAAGGAACTGGTTATGGCTTAACTCCATCGGGCGACGATTTTATTGCAGGTTTATTATTTGGATTACACATCAATGAAATTTTATACCAAAAAAAATTACTATTTTTAAAAAATCAAATATTTGAAATTGCTAAAAGCAAAAACTTATATTCGACTAATTTTCTGTATTTTGCAAAAGAGGGTTTATATTTTGAATATCTTAAAGCCCTAATAATTAATTTAGTATCGAATGATAAAACAAAAACTTTAGGTTCACTTAAAAAGGTTCTTTCTTATGGCGAAAGTTCAGGAAGTGATTTGTTAACAGGATTTTACTTATGTATCAAAAATAAAATTGGAATATGATAACAAAAGGATTTATTAAAAAAGGACAGTACTTTGATTCAGTTACTTTAATGATTATATCTAAAAACATTAAAAAGCTTGATGGAATTATTGATTCGTCAATTGTAATGGGTACAAACGAAAATAAATCGATTTTAAAACAAGCTGGTTTATATTGTGCAGACTTTGATAACTCTAGCGATGCCGAAATATTAATTGCTTTTCAGGCTAATTCTGAATCGGATATTGAAAAAGCTTTAACTGAAGTTGACAATCAATTAGTTAATATTCGTAAACAAAAAAGTAATGATGTAAATCGTAAACCAAAAAGTTTAGAAAATGCAAAATTGCAAATGCCTGATGCAAATTTAGTTTTAATTTCTGTTGCAGGAAAATATGCTACAAATGAGGCATTTACTGCTTTAAACAACGGTCTTAATGTTATGTTATTTTCTGATAATATAAGCGTTGAGAACGAAATTGAGTTAAAGTTAAAAGCTCGTGAAAAAGGCTTGCTGGTTATGGGTCCCGATTGTGGTACTGCAATTATTAATGGCATTCCGTTAGCTTTTGCAAATGTTGTAAATAGTGGAAATATTGGAATTGTTGCAGCTTCCGGAACTGGATTGCAAGAAGTTAGTTCAATAATTTCAAATTTAGGTGCAGGAATTTCGCAGGCAATTGGCACAGGAGGCAGAGATGTAAAAAAAGAAGTTGGCGGAATAATGTTTATTGAAGCCCTAAAAGCTTTAAATAATGACGATGCAACAAAAGTTATTGTACTTATTTCAAAACCACCTCACGAATCGGTTTTGCAAAAAATTTCGGAAGAAATAAAAAATATTAAAAAGCCTGTTGTTGGTATTTTTATAGGTGCAAATCCCGAAATATTAGCAAAAGCCGGAGCAATTTCAGCATCAAATCTTGAAGAAGCTGCGATTATAGCTGCAAGTATTTCAAAAAATGAAAATTACGACAATAGCCTCAATAATATCAAGTTAAGAAATTCCAAATTAGCTGAAGAAGCAAAAATTATTAGCCAAACTTGTAAAGGTAAATATCTTAGAGGTTTATTCTCAGGTGGCACACTTTGCGATGAAACTCAGCTTATTATGAAAGATTCGGTAGGTTATACATTTAGCAATACACCATTGAATGAAAAATTCAAATTAAATAATGTATGGATAAGTCAGGAAAATACAATTATTGACCTTGGCGATGATGAATTTACTGCCGGAAAGCCACATCCAATGATAGATTTTTCGCTTCGTTGCAAAAAAATTATTGAAGAAGCAAAAAGCCCTGATGTTGCAGTTATTTTACTCGATTTAGTTTTAGGTTTTGGTTCAAATATTTCGCCACTCGACGACCTTATTCCTGCAATTACTGAAACTAAAAAAGCAAATCCTGCAATTTGTATAATTACCTCAATTACAGGCACTGATAAAGACCCTCAAAATAGAGCTTTTATAAAAACTGAACTTGGAAAAATTGGAGTAATTGTTAAATCTTCAAATGTAGAAGCTAGTATATTGGCATCTAATATTATTAAGCTAAAGAATTAAATCTTTTAATTGCGTAAATATTCTCATATTCAATTAATAAAAATGCCACTGATTACACAAATTAACACAGATTATAACAACCAAAGGTTGTTTTATCTGTGTTAATTAATCTGTGAAGCAAATCTGTGATAATTAGTGCAATCTGTGGCAAAGTCTTCAAATAAATATATGTTTTATAATTTTAGCTACAATATGAAAATATTTACTTTATTTTTCTTTCTAATTTTTGTTTTATACTCAACATCTTTTTGCCAAACTAAAAAGTCTGTAAAAGCCTTATACACTAACGAAAGTGTAAAAATTGACGGTTTTTTGAATGAAGATATTTGGTCGAAAGCCGAAAAAGCAACAGATTTTATTCAATATGAACCACTTAACGGAGCTAAATCGTCTGAAAAAACCGAATTTTCGATTCTATACGACAATTCATCGGTTTATTTTGGAATTATGATGTATGACAATAACAAAGACAGTATTTACAAAGAGTTAGGTGTGAGAGACGATTCTGAGGTCAATTCTGATATGATAACGATAGCAATAAATCCATTTAACGATGGAATTAACGCTCTTGGATTTATGGTAACTGCTGCTGGAGTTATTATTGATGTTAAATACACCGAAAATGATGAAGATTTTTCATGGAACGCTGTGTGGTACAGCAATATTCAAATGTTAGATTCTGGCTGGTCGGCTGAAATAAAAATTCCATATTCGGCTTTAAGATTTCCAAAAAAAAATATTCAGGAATGGGGTTTAAATATTATTCGACAAGTGCGACGAAAAAGAGAACTAAGCAGTTGGAATTTTATTGATAATAAAAAGAATTCTGTTACAAATCAATATGGAATAATTACTGGAATTGAAAATGTAAAACCACCTTTTCGTTTGTCAGCAACACCTTACTTTTCGTCATACATACAACATAACGAACAGCAACAATTAAATTATACATTTAATGGTGGATTGGATTTAAAGTATGGAATTAATGAAAGTTATACATTAGATATGACTTTGATTCCCGATTTTGGTCAAGTAAAATCTGACGATAAAATACTGAATCTTACGCCTTTTGAAACTTTTTATGGTGAGAATCGACCTTTTTTTACAGAAGGAACTGAACTTTTCAGTAAAGGAGATATTTTTTATTCTCGTAGAATTGGTGGTGAACCAATTAATTATGAATCAGTTTACAATAATCTTGAACAAGGACAAACTATTAAAGAAAATCAGAGCGAAACAAAAATGCTCAATGCTACAAAAATATCAGGAAGAAGCCCTAAAGGGCTGGGAATGGGCTTTTTCAATGCTATGACGCAAAAATCAACAGCCATTATTGTTGATTCAGTCGGACAAGAGAGCAAATTTGAAACTCAGCCATTTACAAATTATAATATGATTGTACTTGACAAATCATTAAAAAATAATTCATATATATCTTTCTTAAATACAAATGTTTATAGCAATATTTTATTAGCTGATGTATCTGGAACTGTTTTTAATTTTAATGATAAGTCAAATACTTATTCATTTGGTGGAAATTTCTTTTTAAGCAATAGAGAATATAACAATCAATTAACCACAGGAAAACGTTATTCAATTGCAACAGGTAAGGTTTCTGGAAATTTCAAATTTGGTTATGATGCCAATATTATTGACACAAAATTTGCTCAAAACGATATGGGTTATTTACAAAATAACAATGAAACAAATCATAACTTATCGGTTGAATATAATTTGTACGACCCATTTTGGAAAATGCTTAATTGGTATAATGCGTTTTCTGTTTATTATTCAACATTATATAATGTCAACGACTTTTCAGATTTCATAATTAACTTTTCTTCAAGAGGTGTATTTAATAATTATTTATTTACATTTTTAAGCTTTAATTATTCACCATTTGGATCAATTGATTATTATGAACCTAGACAACAAGGTAGATTCTACAACATTCCTGAACAATTTGGATTTAATTTTATGTTTTCACCAGATTATAGAAAGAACTTTTTAGTAGATATTAATGGTGGTTATTCTAATGTTTTAAATGAAAAAGAAAGATATGCTATTTGGGGTGGCTTATCTCCCCGTATAAGATTAAGTAACAAATTTCTATTAATTCTTGAATCATCAGTACTTTATATGAATAACGATAAGGGTTATGTAGAAACGTCAATTAATGATAAAATTATTTTTGGAAACAGAAACATTACAACTATTACAAATACAATTTCAACAAGTTATATTTTTAATAAAAAATCATCGTTAAATTTAAGAGTTCGGCATTATTGGTCAAAAGCTGTATATTACGGTTATTATAATCTTGGGAAAGATGGAAATTTGTATGATATTTTAACTTTCTACTATGATAGTTCAAACAATTTAAGTTTCAATGCTTTTACAATTGATATGAGTTATACATGGAATTTTGCTCCCGGAAGTGAAATTTCTTTAGTTTGGAAAAATTCAATTTTCAATACGGAGCAAGGAATTATAGCAAATCGATATTACGACAATTTAAATAATACAATTAATTCACCACAAACTAATAGCCTGTCGTTAAAGCTATTGTATTATATTGATTACGAACTATT
>Ga0154347_1277_pt1 | contig 16345 bp, 11 predicted proteins | sample RifGroA2_FD_115875 | JGI IMG/M metagenome (GOLD analysis project Ga0154347, IMG submission 115875) | Bacteroidetes bacterium GWA2_31_9
TGTTGATACTTTTTCATATAGTTTGCTTCCTAATCACTTTCACCTTGCTGTGAGAGTTAAAACAAAAGAAGAAATAAAAAAACATTTATTAACATCGTCAACTTATTCATCAACTTTGACAAAGTTTCAAACTTTGTCAAAGTTAGATGCCAACTACGATACAGTAATTAGCAAACAATTTTCAAACTTTTTTAGTAGTTATTCTCAGGCATTCAACAAGCAACAAAAAAGAAGAGGATCGTTATTTGAAAGACCATTCAGACGTACTTTAGTAGATACCGACGAATACTTTAAAAACCTAATTCATTATATCCATTATAATCCAGTACATCATGGCTTTGTAAAGGATTTACGAGATTGGAAATTTACTTCTTACGAAAGTTATTTTTCGTCAAAATCAACTCTTTTAAAACGAGACGAAGTAATTTCGTGGTTTCATGATAAAAAAGGATTTGAAGAATTTCATAAACGAGAGTTAGATGATAAAATGATAATCGAATTTAAATAAATATTAATTACAAAACCTACAAGGTTTTCAAAACCTTGGAAGTCTGCGAAAAATAAAAAAAATACAACTAAAATAAAAAACAATATGAAAAATTTAATCACCTTTTTAGCAATCGCAATCATAACTTTGACAAAGTTTTAAACTTTGTCAAAGTTGAAAAAGAAAAGCATTTGCTAAAATCAACTTTTTAAATTATTTTTATTTGATTATTAAAATACATTTAGGATATGAAAACAACTACAATAATATCTGAGTTACTTTCACTGCCAATTGAAGAAAGACTTATGTTAGTTAATTCTCTATTGATGAGTCTTAACAAACCAGAACCTAAAATAGATAAAAAGTGGGCGATTGTAGCAAAAAGACGATTGTCAGAACTCCGCACCGGACAAGTTAAAGCCATAAAAGGAGATGAAGTGTTTGAAAAAATTTGGGAAAATTTATCCTTATGACCTATTTCTTTCATCCAGAAGCTGAGGCAGAATTTATTCAAGCAATTAATTACTATGAAGAATGCAGTAAAGGGCTTGGATATAATTTTTCACTTGAAGTATATAGTGCAATTGAAAGAATATTAGCTTATCCAAAAGCATGGCAGTTTATTGAAGTGGACATAAGACGTTCTTTAGTTAGTAGATTTCCGTTTGGAGTATTATATGTAGTAGATAATGATAAAATTATAATACTTGCAATTATGCATTTAAATAGAGAACCTAGTTATTGGAAACAAAGAATTTAATAATAATTTTATGTTCTAAACCTGACAGGTTTTTAAAAACCTGTCAGGTTTAAATTAAAAGAAAAAAATTACAACTAAAATAAAAACAATATGAAAAATTTAATCACACTTTTAGCAATCGCAATCTGGTCGTTGAGCGTAGTCGAAATGTCAGCACAAAACTATTGCTCTGATGCAACATTTGGAACTAATGGCGAAGTAATTCAACACTATGGTGCTAATTATAATTTTTATTTCAAATCACTGGTTCAATCAGATGGAAAAATTGTATCAACAGGGAGTACTCAAGAGTACAGTTCCACTTATCAGGTGTTAATGGCACGCCACAATGCAGGTGGAACGCCTGACTTAACTTTTAACGGAACTGGATTTGCCACATTTGATGCAGGTTTTGGCAGTAACGACGAAGCTTATTGTATGGCTCTTTATCCTTCAGACAAATATGTAATAGGAGGTCGTGTTGATGCTGGAGGTAATCAGGATGTAATGATAATGAGGGTTAATAGCGATGGAACATTAGATAATACATTTAATGGAAATGGTATTTTTTTATTAGATGTAACTTTTGAAGACGACTATATTTATGATGTGGCGGTGCAATCCGACGGAAAAATTTTAGCTTGTGGCTATACTCAAACCGGCTCAACGCAAAATTTATTAATCATTCGAATTAATGCCGATGGTTCTATTGATAGTTCTTTCGATGGCGATGGAATTAAAACAATAACAATGGCTAGTTATGAAAATAAATTAAAAGCAATTGATATTTTATCAGATGGGAAAATAATTGTTGGCGGATTTGTTACAAACACTACACAGGATTTATATGTTGCATGCCTTAATCCCGATGGAAGCTTTAATACAAACTTTAATGCCCCCGATGGCTATAATATGCAAAGCCTTAGTGGTTACGACGATGCAATTATGGATATTCAAGTCGTGAATGATACCATTTATGCAGTAGGAAATTATAACGACAATCCGAGTGATAATAACCAGAACTCACAGTTTCTTGTAGTTCGTTATCGTGTTGATGGCACTCTTGATGCAGATTTTAATATTACAGGATGGAATACTGCCGATGTAAATACAATTTCAGATAACGCCTATTCCCTTTGGGTTTTAGATAATCGGAAAGTTTTAGTTGGCGGTATAAGTTGGACCGACATTAATACCTTTAAATCTAAAGCTGGTTTTGCCCGTTTTAATAATGATGGCTCATTAGATAATACTTTTGGTAATTCAGGAATTTTCTCACCCACAACCAGTTCCGACACCACACAAATACTAAGCATTGTTCCTTTATCAGATGGTAGCTTTATAGCTTCTGGTGCAGAAATGTTTAATGGAGTGTATGATGCTGCTTTGGTTAAATATGATATATGTCCATGTATTGTAAATATCCCCGATGCAAATTTCAAAGCCGCTTTAGTTGCAAATTCTGCAATTAATACAAATGCCGATGCCGAAATTCAATGTTTTGAAGCAAGTGCATATACAGGTAAAATTGATGTAAATAGTTTAAGTGTTTCTGATTTAACAGGTATTGAGGCTTTTACTTCACTAAAAACATTATTTTGCAATATAAATACTTTAACAAATTTGAATTTATCGGCAAATACTGCACTTGATACTTTGGTTTGTAATAATAATCAATTAACATCATTGGATTTAACTTCATGTGCTTCACTTAAATATGTTTATTGTGCAATAAACTCATTAACAAACATTAATGCTTCGGCAAATCCAGCTCTTGATTATTTGAACTGTGCTTTTAATTCACTAACAAGTTTAGATGTTTCTAATAATCCGATTCTTACTTATTTGTCGTGTGGTTATAATTCATTAACAAACTTGAATGTAAAAAATGGCAACAATGTAAACTTTTCGTCATTTCTGGCAACAAGTAATCCAGCCTTAACTTGCATACAGGTTGATAATGCGGCTTGGTCAACTGCCAACTGGACTAATATTCCTCCAACTGCAAGTTTTAGCGAATTTTGTGCTTCAAGTATTTCTGTTACAGCTTCTATTACAAATGCAAATTGCTATGGAACTTCAACAGGTGCATTAGATATTACAGTTTCAGGTGGCACAGCACCTTATACTTACGCATGGTCAAACCTGTCAGGTCTCGAAGACCTGACAGGTTTAGCTGCCGGTGAATACATTGTAAACGTAACCGATGCAGCAAGTGCAACTTTAGTTGATACTTTTACAGTAACAGAACCAACTCAACTCTTTGCTGTTACTACAGTTCAAACCAACGAAAGTTGTTTTGGTGCAAACGATGGAAGTGTTGATGGTAGTGGAATGGGTGGAGTTTCTCCATATAGTTTTGCATGGTCAACTGGCGAAACAACAGTTTCAGTTGGTGGTTTGACACAAGGCACATATCAGCTTACTGTTACAGATGCAAATGGATGTTCAGCTTCAACTACGTATGGAATTTTTGGTAATTCACAAATTACTTTATCTCCATCATCAGTTCAGGCTACTTGTGGCAATGCAGATGGTTCGGCTACTATAATTCCTTCAGGAGGAGTAAGTCCATATAGCTATTTATGGTCAAATAGTGAAATAACTCAGTCAATTAATGGCGTTACTGCTGGTTCGTACAATGTAACTGTTACAGATGCTAATGGTTGTTCAGCAAGTTCAACAGTAAATGTTAGTAATATTGGTGCTCCTAGTGTTTCAATTGATTATCAAACCAATGTTTCTTGTTTTGGAGGAAACAATGGTGTTGCAGCATTAATTATTTTTGGAACAGGTCCTTATTCATTTTTATGGAGTGATGGACAAACAATACAAGATGCAGTTAACTTAACAGCAGGAATTTATACTGTAACGGTTACAGATAATAACTTATGTACTGCAACTGCAACTACTACAATAAATCAACCTGCAATGGCTTTAACTGCAAATGCAGGCTCTGACCAAGCAATATGCTTAGGCAATAATGCGAATATTGCTGTTGTGGCTACTGGTGGAGCTGGCACATATACATATAATTGGTCGCCATCAGCTACTTTAAATGATGCAAGTAGTCAAAATCCAGTTTCAAGTACTTTGGTTAATGAACTTTATACAGTTACTGTTACTGATGCAAATAATTGTACTGCAACAGATAATGTTCAGGTTTCGGTAACGCCTGAAATTCTTGTTGATGCTGGAGCTGACCAAAATATATCTTCATCATCGGTTACTTTAAGCGGTTCTGTTTCAGGTGGTACAACAACAGGAATCTGGTCTTCATTATTAGGTGATGGTGCTTTTGTTCCCGATAATACAACTTTAAGTGCAGTATATATGTTAGGTTCGTCTGATATGGCAACGGGATTTGTAACATTATACCTTACATCAACGAATAATGGAATTTGCTTTGCAATTATCGACAGTGTTGTAATCACATACAATGGAACAACTTCATTATCGACAACTTTTACTCAAACAAACACAAGCTGTTTTGCAAGTTGTGATGGAAGTGCAACAGCAAATGTTAGTGGAGGAACTTCTCCTTATAATTATATGTGGTCAAGTGGAGCTACAGCTCAAACTATTAATGGATTATGTGCCGGAGTTTATACAGTAACAATTTCAGACTCTGTGTTTGATGAAGTTATTGCAAGTATAACAATTACACAACCAACACAAATTACCGCATCAACCTCAATTACTGATGTTTTATGCTTTGGAGAAGCTACTGGTTCAGCAACCGTTATGGCATCGGGTGGAACAACTCCTTATACTTATTTATGGAGCAATTCGTCCACTTCGAGTAACCTCAGTGGACTTATTTCAGGAGGTTATAATGTTACTGTTACCGATGCAAATGGCTGTTTTACAACGTCAAGTGCTACTATTAATCAACCACCATATTTAAGCATGATGATTAGTTCGTTAACTGCAGAATCTGGTACCGGAAATTGCGATGGAGCAATGTCGGTTTACACATCGGGTGGAACAAGTCCTTTTACATATTTGTGGAATCCTTCTGTTTCAACTTCTGATGTTGCAAGTGGCTTATGTGTAGACGATTATTATGTTACAGTTACAGATGCAAATGGCTGTATAGCAACAATTAATGATACTGTAACAACAAATGTTTCGCAAGCACCAGTAGCCGATTTTGTAGCAAGTCAAACAACAATTTGCGGTTCAGGTTCAGTTAGTTTTAGTGATTTTTCAACAGGAAATCCAACTTCTTGGAATTGGATTTTTGGAAATGGAAATACATCTTCACTTCAAAACCCAACAGCAATTTATTCAACTCCTGGAAGTTATTCAGTTTCATTAACTGTAACAAATTCTTTTGGTTCTGATAATATGATAAAAACTAATTATATAGTAGTAGCTCCAAATCCTGTAGTTTCTGTTACTACTACAAATGTCGATTGCAATGGTGCTTCAACAGGTTCTGCATCTGCAACTGTTTCAAGTGGAACTTTTCCTTATTTTTATAATTGGAATGTAGGCGGTGCTTCGACAACGCTCAGCAACCTTACAGCAGGAACTTATTCGGTTGTTGTTACAGATGCTAATGGATGTATGGGTAATGCTTCTGGGACTATTACTGAACCAGTTCAATTAATTGCAAATGCAGGAAATGACACATTAATTTGTTTTGGGGCAAATGCATATTTAGTTGCGACTGCAACTGGTGGAAATGGAACTTATTTATATAGTTGGAGTCCATCTTCTACTCTTGATAATGCAAATAGTCAGAATCCTATTTCAAGCACTTTTGTAAATGAAATGTATGTAGTTACAGTTACAGACGTAAACTTATGTACAGCTTCTGATACAGTTTTAATAAGCGTAAATACTGAAATTATTGTTAATGCTGGAAGCAACCAAAATGTTTCAATACCTTCTGTATCATTAAATGGAACTATTTCTGGTGGAACAACAACTGGAATTTGGCAAGTGCAAGGAGGAACAGGCTCATTTGTTCCTGATAATACAACATTAAATGCTGTTTATATGCTTAGCTCCACAGATATGTTAGCTGGTACTTTAGAATTTATATTAAGGTCAACAAATAATATATGTACTTATGCAGATACAGTTCATATTACATATACTCAACCAGTATTGAATATAACAACATCACAATCTAATGTAATTTGCTACGGAGATTCAACAGGTTGGGCAAATGTATTGGTAACAGGTGGAACCTCCCCATATACATATAACTGGAATAATGGAGGTTTTTCGGCTACACTCAACAACCTTAGTTCTGGGATTTATGATGTAACAATAACCGATTATTACGGAGTACAAGGCACAACATCGGTTACTATTACTGAACCATCAGAATTACTTTTAACATTTACATCTATTGTTGATGAAACCGTTCAAGATTCTTGCGATGGAGCAATTAACACTTATGTTTCAGGCGGAACATCTCCATATTATTATTCATGGTCAAATTCTGCTTCAAGTCAAAACTTAACAAATCTTTGTGCAGGGGTTTACACTTTAACTGTTACAGATGCAAATGCTTGTACTGCAATTTTACAAGATACTATTTTAGCTGGTGCACAACCATGTAATTTAATGGCATCTATATCTAGTCAAACAAACGTTAATTGCTTTGGCGATTCTACTGGCTCGGCAACCGTATCGGTATCAGGCGGAACTTCACCATATTCTTATAATTGGAGTAATGGTAGTACAACTAATACATTATACCTTATACCATCTTCAACATATACCGTAACTGTTTCAGATTTTAACTCATGCACATCAACAGCAAGTGTTACAATTACCGAAAATCCTCAAATTGATGTTTCTGCAATAATAACAAACGTAACTACTTATGCAGGAAACGATGGTGCAATCGTTGTTACTGTTTCAGGTGGAACAAGTCCATATTCATTTAGTTGGTCTAATGGTGGTGTTTCGGCTTCGCTCAACAGCCTTGTTGCCGGAATTTATTATCTAACTGTTTCAGACGATTATTCTTGTCAGTTTGATACAAGTTTTGAAGTTACTGAACCTGCTTCAATAATTTCAATTAGTTCTGTAGTTAATAATGTTAGTTGCTTTGGACTGGCAGATGGAATTATTGATATTAGTGTTGTTGGCGGACAAACTCCATACTCTTTTGAATGGTCAAATACCGAAGCAACCGAAGATTTATATAATTTATCAGCAGGAGATTATATTGTAACAATAACCGATGCTAATTCTGCAATTTTAATAAAAACTTTTACAATTGCAGAACCTGCTGAATTAACTGTAAGTATTAGCTCACAAACTGATGTTTCTTGTTTTGGCTTAGACGATGGTTCAATAATCACAAATGTTATTGGAGGAACAACACCTTATAATTTCAGTTGGTCAGATGCACAAACAACAACAGATGCTTTAAATCTGATGGCAGGAACTTATGGTTTAACTGTTTCTGATGCAAATTTCTGCGAATCAATTCTTAATGCGACTATTACAGAATCAGATGAAATTTTATTAACATCATCTATTACAGATGTTTCATGTGGAGGGACTTCTGATGGAGCAATTGATATTTCTGTAACTGGTGGAATTGGAACTTATACTTTTGTTTGGTCAAATAGTTCAAATACAGAAGATTTAGCAAATTTGGCTGTGGGAAATTATTCAGTAACTGTTATTGATGGCAATTTGTGTGAATTTACTACAGATTTTAATGTAAGTTCAGGTGCAAATATTATTGTTACAGATTCTGTTGAAAATGTTTCATGTTATGGTGCTAATGATGGTTCTATCAGTTTAGATATTAGTGGCGGAAATCCACCATATAATATTAATTGGTCAAATGGTTCTACATCAAATATATTGTCGGGTTTAGCACCCGGAACTTATTCTGTAACAATTTCAGATGGATTCCCTTGTAGTAGAACAATAACATTTACTATTAATCAACCTTTAACAGATATTACAGCTTCATCAGTTTCTACAACAGTAGCTGATTGTAATTACAGTTGTACAGGTTCGGCAACTTTAACAATTTCTGGAGGAACAAGTCCATATACTTATTTATGGTCGGGTGGTCAAACTTCAAATCCATCAGAAAACATGTGTCCTGGAATGAATACAGTTACAATCACCGATTCAAATGGCTGTTTCAAACAATATAGTGTTCAAATAAATATTGAACCACTTTCAAAAATCAGAGGAAATATTTATTATTCAGGAATATTAATGCCAGTTGATGCTGCAATTGTTGAATTGTGGAAAGAAACTTCTTCAAATAATTCAGGAAAAACAAAAGTTGGCGATTTACATAATGTTTCAAATGGTTATTATGAGTTTTCCGGATTGCCTTCAGGAACTTACTTTGTAAAAGCTAAAGTTATTAGTCAAGGCGATTTTCCAAATACATTACCAACTTGGTACGATACTGCACGTCAATGGTTTAATGCAACACCAATTGTTTTAGCTTGTAATGTAACACAAAATATAAATATTAATATGTTACAAGTTCCTGCAATGGCAAATGGAAATACCGATATTCATGGAAAAGTAACAACTGCAACAACAAATAAATCTATTCTTGGCGAACCAATTCCTGGAGCCGAAATTACCCTTGAGCAAGAACCTGATGATGAACCTATAATTTCAACTTCATCAGGAAATGACGGAACATACGATTTTTTGGATATACCGAGTGCAAGTTATATTGTAGTAGTTGATATTCCAGGTTATACACAGTTTGAAACATACAATATTACTGTCAATCCAAGCGATACCAGCATTAATAATTTAAACTTTGTAGTTGATACCAATGATGTTGGACTTGGAATTTATATCGACCATACTATTTTTGTTCCATTGGTAAATGGTAAGTTTATGGAAGTTAATGTTTATCCTAATCCATTTACAGAAAATGTAAGCATTGAATTTACTTTAGAAGAATCAGCAAATGTATCAGTTGATATTATTGATGCATTAGGAAAAAATGTTGCAAATGTTTGTAATGAAAGTCAATCAAAAGGAAAACATACATTTGATTTCAATGATAAACTACAAGCAGGTATTTATTTTGTAAAAATATCTGTCGATAGTACAGTTTATGTGAAGAAACTTGTAAAAAAATAGGAGATTTGTAAAGTGTTTATGTGTTCATTTACTCAAGTAACTTGAACACATAAACATGTATATACATGAACACATTAAAAAAAGAATTTAATTACAATAAAATTTCTATTCAGAAAAATTCAACTATATTTGCCCGTTAAAATATAAAAATATTAAAAATTAGGTTTTATTAAAATTATTTAAAGAAATGCAGAATAAAGCTATTATTCGATTTTTTGCTATTGCTTTAGCGTTAGTATGTGTTTACCAACTTTGGTTTACAGTAAAAACAAACATGATTGCCAACGACGCCAAAGAATATGCAAATGGTGATGTGACTAAAGAAAAAATTTACTTGGATTCAATCGCAGGATTACCAGTTTATAGTTTTCTTGGAATTCGCGATTATACTTATCTTGAATGCAAAGAAAGAGAGTTAAATCTTGGTCTTGACCTTAAAGGCGGTATGAACGTTGTAATGGAAGTGTCTGTTGTTGACATTGTTAAAGCAATGGCAAACAATAGTAAAGATAGCACTTTCAATAGTGCAATTGCACGTGCAATAAAAATGCAAACAAACAGTCAAGAAGACTTTGTATCTTTGTTTGGAAAAGCTTTTGCTCAAATTGATCCAAATGCTCGATTAGCTGCGGTTTTTAATACAGTTGAACTTAAAGATAGAATTAATTATAATTCTACAAATGAAGAAGTTTTAGCAATTATTAATAATGAGGCTGAAAGTGCAATTTCAAATTCATTCAATATTTTACGTACTAGAATTGACCGTTTTGGTGTAACTCAACCTAATATTCAACGTTCAGAAACTTCTGGAAGAATTTTAGTTGAATTGCCTGGTGTTAAAGAACCCGAACGTGTTAGAAAACTTTTACAAGGAACTGCTAAATTAGAATTTTGGGAAACGTTCGATAATGCTGAGGTTTATCAATACTTATTAGAGGCTAACAATAAAATTAAGGAAATTGAAAGTGCTAATAATGTTTTAGCAAAAGACACTTCAGAATCTAATGTAAAAGTTGATTCTTTAATTGCAACAACAACTGAAGTTGATTCAACTAAAACTGATTCTAGCGAAGTTTCTTTATTATCTAAACTAGAAAATGATTCAACAAAACAAGATTCATTAAATAACAATCCTGAAGAATTTAGAAAAAATTATCCTCTTTTTTCAGTTTTAACTCCTTGGACTACAAGAGATGGCAAATTAATGGACGGTCCAGTTGTAGGAGTAGCACAAGTTAAAGATACAAGTGCAGTAAATAAATATTTAGCTTTAAATCAAGTTAAATCAATTATTCCCAAAAATTTAAGATTTTTATGGACAATAAAGGCTTATGACGATGCCGCAAATTTTTATCAATTAGTTGCTATTAAAGTTACTTCAAGAGATGGAAAAGCACCACTTGATGGAGATGCAATTGTTAATGCTCGACCTGAGTTTGGACAAAATCAAGGTTCAGCAGAAGTTAGTATGACAATGAATGGTGATGGTGCAAAAGTTTGGGCACGTTTAACAAAAGAAAATGTAAATAAAAGCATTGCAATTGTTCTCGACGATTATGTTTATTCATTTCCAAATGTAATAAACGAAATTAAAGGAGGAAATTCATCAATTACAGGAAATTTTACAATTACAGAGGCTCAGGATTTAGCAAACGTTTTAAAGTCAGGTAAATTACCAGCTCCAGCTAGAATTATTCAGGAAGAAGTTGTTGGACCATCTTTGGGTAAAGAATCAATTAATGCTGGTATGATGTCGTTTATTATAGCATTTATTTTGGTTCTTATTTATATGGGAATGTATTATAGTACAGCTGGTTGGGTGGCAAACGTATCTTTGGTTGCAAACTTGTTTTTTTTGTTTGGAGTTTTAGCATCACTTGGAGCAGTTTTAACATTACCAGGTATTGCAGGTATTGTCTTAACAATGGGTATGGCTGTTGATGCCAACGTAATTATATATGAACGTATTCGTGAGGAGCTACGAGCTGGAAAAGGTCTAAAATTAGCACTAAGCGATGGTTATAAAAATGCTTACTCTGCAATTATTGATGGTAACGTAACTACTTTAATAACAGGTATTGTTTTATTCGTTTTTGGTTCTGGTCCGATTCAAGGATTTGCCACAACATTAATCATTGGAATTTTAACTTCATTATTCTCTGCAATATTTATTTCAAGAATTATTTTTGAGTGGATGTTAGGTAGAAATATAAATATTAAATTTGATAATAAAATTACACGTAACTTCTTAACAAATACTAAGATTGACTTTATAGGAATCAGAAAAAAACTATATGTTGTTTCTATCGTAGTTATTGTAATTGGAATTGGTTCTTTAATATTTAAAGGACTAAATTATGGAATTGATTTTACTGGAGGTAGAACATATATTGTTAGATTCGACAAAGATGTTGTAGTTGGCGATATTCGTACTTCATTAGCTACTCAATTTGGAGATGCTCCTGAAGTTAAAACATTTGGGGCTGCAAATCAAGTTAAAATTACAACTAAATTTTTAATTGAAGATAACTCTGAAGAAATTGATGGTAAAATTGAAGCTATGTTGTATGAAGGATTAAAGAAATTTTATACCCAAGCTTTAACAATTGAAGATTTTAGTGCATCAAATCAGGAAGCAGGCATTCTTAGTTCTCAAAAAGTAGGGCCAACTATTGCCGATGATATTAAGATTGGTTCAATAATTTCAATAGTTGTTGCTTTACTTTGCATATTTATTTATATTGGTATCAGATTTAGAAACTGGCAATGGGGCTTGGGAGGGATAGTGTCTTTATTTCACGATTCATTAATAGTAATCTCATTGTATTCTATTTTCTATGGAATTCTTCCTTTCAATTTAGAAGTTGACCAAGCATTTATAGCAGCAATTTTAACTATTATTGGTTATTCAATTAACGACTCGGTTATTATCTTTGATAGAATTCGTGAATACAGAACTTTACATCCGAAATGGGAACTTAAAGAAAGTATTAATGGTGCAATTAACAGTACATTAGGACGAACAGTTAATACTTCGGGTACAACAATTATTGTATTACTTGCAATATTTATTTTTGGAGGCGATGTAATTCAAGGTTTCACTTTCGCATTATTAGTTGGTATTGTTGTAGGTACTTACTCATCAGTATTTAATGCAACTCCTGTAGCTTACGACTTTATAATGATGAAAAAGAAAAAAGAAGAAAAAAAGTAAAATTTTTATAAAATATAAAGAAGCCTCAAATTTTTTGAGGCTTTTTTATTTCTAAAAACTAGAGTATATTTGAATCCTGAAATAATGTTAAACTCTAATTGTGAATTTAATAATAGCTATAAACCTATAAACTTTAAACCCTTAAACTATTAAACTTATCAACTGTTAAACTATTCAACTTATAAACTTTAAAAATGAGCGGTTCAGAAATTATAGTAATAATATTAGTGTTTCTAATGCTTTTTGGAACAAAAAATCTTCCTGCTATTGCTCGTACTTTGGGTAAAGGGATGAATGAATTACGTAAAGCAACCGACGATATTAAAAAAGAAATGAATGTAAATACTGAAGAAGTAACTAAATTAAGAGAAAAAATTAAAAAAGAAATAGAGGAAAGTGTTAATATACAAGATGATATAAAAAAAGGAAATGCAATTGTATCCGAAACATTTTCATTGAAAAAAACATCTTATCCAAATAAAGCCGAAAATACTGATTCTAATAAAACTGATTCACAAAATATTGACTATTCTATATAAATCTTATGGTTATTAGTTGTTTTAAGTTTGAGGTTTGACTTTCAACAAAGAAATTACTATTTTTGATTACATTAATTCAGTTAAAATCTGAAAATTATAGTTGTTTGATAATATGAAATTTACAGAATATTTTAATTTTACCCGACTAAGAAGTGATAGATGTGATATTAAAATGGAATGGATTGAGCAAGCTTTTAATAATCCTGATTTTGAAGAAATTCAAACCGATGGTCGAATCAGAAAATGGACATTTATTAAAGAATTGAATAAATATTTGCGAATAGTAGTACTTGAAGATAATCAAACTATACATAATGCTTTTTTTGACAGGTCATTTAAAACAAAGGAGAACAAATTATGACAATTACATATTTTAAAGAAACAGATTCATTATTAATTACTTTCAATAATAACAAAATTGAAGAAACTAAAGATATTTCGGAAAATATACTGTTAGATATTGATAGCAATAGAAATATAGTTAGCATGACAATTGAACATGCTACAAAAACAGCAACCATTTCAAATTTTTCATATAATCAGATTGAAAGCAAAAGTGCTAAATGTTGATTAATTTAATTGACAAGAGCATACGCCGAAAAGTAATAAAACATAAAATTGCCACAAAGTCGCAAAGACACCAAGATGCACAACTTATCCTCATTTTTCGGGAATGCGATGAAAAACAGTTTTATATTCTTGATAAAACTTTGTGTCTTTGCGACTTTGTGGCAAAAAATAACTTTTCGAAGTGGACTCATTAATACAATATCTTAAATGATAAAAGGCGAAAACATAAAAAAATCTTTTGGCGACCTACAAGTTTTAAAAGGAATTGATGTAGAAATCAAAAAAAGCGAAATAGTATCTATAGTTGGAGCTAGTGGTGCTGGAAAATCTACATTGTTACAAATTCTTGGTACTTTATTAAAGCACGATTCAGGAGATATTTTTATAAACGAAGTTAATGTTAGTTTGCTGAAAGATAAGCAGCTTGCAAAATTTAGAAACGAAAACCTTGGTTTTGTTTTTCAATTTCATCACCTTTTGCCCGAATTTACAGCTCTTGAAAATGTCTGTTTGCCAGCTTTTATAGGAAAAAAGAATAAAAAAGAAACAATTGATAAAGCAAAAGAACTTCTTAGTTTATTACATCTTGATAGCCGAATTACTCATAAACCGAATGAACTATCTGGTGGTGAAAAGCAAAGAGTAGCAATAGCTAGAGCCTTAATAAACGACCCTGCTGTAATACTTGCCGATGAACCAACCGGAAACCTCGACTCTACAAATAGTATGGAACTTTACGATTTTATTTTTAAGCTTCGTGAAAAATTTAATCAAACATTTGTAATCGTTTCGCATAATATGAAACTTGCCGATATGTCTGACAGAATTTTGACTATGCAAGATGGAAAAATCATTATGTAAACATCTAATTAATTAGTTAGTCGCTTTGTCTTAATACTTTTGTGTGGAAACGATTAATATAACGCTATAAAGTTATTGCCAATGATGGAATCAAAACATTCCGACAAATTGATAAAAATAAATTTGGAAATAGTTGTCTAAATAGTTAACTTTGCATAGTGACTTACAATAGACAAGTAATAGCTTATAAAAACTATTTTCTCGACTTTTACGAGGAACTACCTGACAATGTTCAAGCAAAAATTGAGTGGACGCTAAACCTAATTCGGGTAATGCGACAAATTCCAGAAAAGTATTTTAAGCACACAGAAGGGACTAAAGAACTTTATGAAATTCGAGTAGAAGTTGGAAGTAATATTTATCGTGTTTTCTCCTTTTTCGATGAAGGAAATTTAGTAGTTCTTGGAAATGCTTTTCAATAGAAAACTCAAAAGACACCGAAACAAGAATTAGAAAAAGCACTTAAAATAATGGAGGAATATCATAATGAAAACAAAAAGTAATATCACGACATTAGACCAAATACTCGACAAAAAGTATGGCAAAAAAGGACAACCCAAACGTGAAGAATGGGAGCAACAATTTGAAGCGTTTCGACTTGGTTTTTTACTAGAAGAAGCACGAACCAAACTCGGTATGACACAAGAAGAGCTTGCAGACAAATGTGGAACAAATAAATCCTACATTTCACGCATAGAAAACAACTCTTCTGACATTCGCCTTTCGACACTTATGAAAATAATTCAACAAGGACTTGGCGGTCAATTAAAATTGACACTTCAACTGTAATGACTGGAAGAAAGCATAGGGCTATAATAGCACCTACAAGAAATTGGAGGTTTAGTGGTTATATGAAGTTCTGTGCTTCGTAATCGCCAATTTCATACCGCCAAGCCATCTAACTTCTATCTTCTAACTTCTAACCTCTAACTTCTGTTTTCAACAAAAATGAATCATTTAGAATTAAAAATCGAACTTGAAAAACGTTGTAATTTATACCAAAACCCAGATTTCATCTTAAACGACCCAATTCAAATTCCACAGAAATTTTCAAAAAAAGAAGATATTGAAATCTCAGCATTTCTAACTTCTGTTATTGCTTGGGGAATTCGCAAATCAATAATAAATAATGCAAACAAGTTAATGGGTTTGATGGATAATTCTCCATTTGATTTTATTAAAAATGCATCAGAAAAAGAAATTGAAAAAATAAACCTGTTTAAGCATAGAACATTCAATGGCGACGATTGCAGGTATTTTATTAAATCGTTAAGAAATATATATTTAAACCATAAAGGCTTGGAAAATGTATTTACAAGCAAGTTTAACGATACAAATTCAATAGCTGAATCATTAATTTATTTTCGGTCAGTTTTTTTTGAACTTGAGCATCCACGAAGAGTTGAAAAGCATTTGTCGGATATTAATAAAAATTCAGCAGCAAAACGACTTAATATGTTTCTCAGGTGGATGATTCGTGGAAATGAAAATGGTGTTGACTTTGGAATTTGGAAAGGAATCCCAACCTCAGCATTGTATATTCCACTAGATGTTCATGTTGGAAATGTTGCTCGAAACTTAGGATTATTAACAATAAAAGATAATAACTGGAAAGCCGTTCTTGAACTTACCGAAAATTTAAAAAAGTTCGATAAAAATGACCCAATAAAATATGACTTTGCATTATTTGGCTATGGGGTTAATAATAAGTAGTGTTTGTAAGAAAACTCCAAAAAACACTTGTGCTGAGCGGAGTCGAGGTAAAAAACAAATGTCAAGCAAATTCCAATTCTCAAAACTTCAATTCTCAAAACAGTTTGGATATTAGG
>Ga0154347_1216_pt1 | contig 16216 bp, 12 predicted proteins | sample RifGroA2_FD_115875 | JGI IMG/M metagenome (GOLD analysis project Ga0154347, IMG submission 115875) | Bacteroidetes bacterium GWA2_31_9
TTTATAATGAGTATAATTGACTTAGTTAAATCTTTATCAAAATAAGGATGAGATAAAATCTCTTTGAATGTTGCAGTATTAAGATTAATCTTCTTGATTTTTGAAATATCAATAATAAATTTTGAAGATATTTTATTGTAAAGTTCATCTGTCATTCCATAAACCTCTTTTAATTGTTCAATTTTACAATATCCACCAAGCATTGAACGATATTTCAGAATTCGTTTTGCATAAGATGGTCCAATTCCTGAAATTCCGATTAATGTAACAGAATCTGCTGAATTTATTTCAATTATTTCATTTTTAACATTTTTAGGCTCTATTTTAGTTGGTTGATTTTCAATTTTAATATATGGTTCAAGAGTTTTGTAATCTGAATCTGTAATTGAGTATATTTTTTTTAAATCTTCTTTTTGCCGAAACTTTCCACCCTTTTCAAGATAGTTGACAATTATATTTGCTTGCTTCGACGACAAACCCAATGAAATACATTGATTATAAGTTAGTTCATTTGGATTAAAATCGACTAATTTTACTTCTATTTTATTATTTGCTCTTTCATCATTCGCATAAAATTTCTTATTGTCTTTATTCTGAGTCGAATCTTGAATGATAATATATGGTTGAAGTTTTAAATATAATAATGTATCAAAGCCATAAATCTTAAGTAAATCTTCAGTTTGCTTGAATTTAAATGATTTATTCCGAATTTTGACAATAGTTTTTGCAATTTTTGGTGAAAAGCCCAAAAGCAACATTTCGTCTTCGGAAACATTATTTGGATTGAAGAAAAATACAGTATCAATTTTTTCTACTGGTTTTTCAATGCTTTTTTCAAATTCGTTAATTTCTTTTTCAAATTTAGAAAAGTCATATTTTGTTTCAGATACAAATAAGTATTCGAAATTTAATGCTAATATTAATAGTATTATAATTGATATTAAAACAATTATGCCATTTCGCTCCGACTTTGTAAATGAAAGATAGTCTTTAATAGAATTTTTAAAAGACATACGGGAATTGGGATTTACGATTTAGAAATTTAGGACTTTTTATTGTAATTATTGCTTTTTACTGAATAGTACTTTTATGAAATAATAAACAGTTATTGCTGCTATTGAAACTACTGAAATAGTCATTAATATTAATGCAGATGTATTCATAAATTTTCCTCCTTTAGTTTAGTTCTTTTCTTATGTGCAATATAAACCAGATATGAGATTCCTAGAAAAACAGAAAGTAATAATGCTCGAGCTCCATTAATAAGCCATTTTTTTGTAATCAATTCATCTCTAGTAACAGAATCAACAGCATTTTGGATTTGCTCATTTAAACTTGCATTCGTAAGTTGTTTTAAAATACTTCCATTTTCGAGAGGCCAGCCATTTCCACTAAAAAGGCTTGAAAATGCTCCAGACCAATCACTATTTTCTGGTGAAATCAAAGCACCAATAAAAACAAATATCAGTAGAACTGGTGTAATATATCGAATTACATATTTAAAAATTATTGAAACTCTAATATCTGCTCCTCTAGTAATTTCTGCCCACCCTTTTGTTATACCAAAGAACCATGCAAATAATATTGTTTCTGCCATTGCAAAGACAAATAAGGAGAAAGTCCCAGTCCAATAATCATATTCATCAAATACTCCTTGATTAAAGAAAAGAACAGTAGGTAAGCCTAAAATAAGAATGACAAGACCAAAAGTTAAAGCTGATTTATTACGAGTAAAGTTAAATTCATCCATTAAAAAACTCATAACTGGAGTACCCATTGCCAAAGAAGATGTTATCCCGGCAAAAAACAATAAACCAAACCACATAACACCACTTATTGCACCAAGTGCAGCTCCCCACTGACTAAAAAGATAAGGCAAGGTTTTAAATCCAATTGCTAAACCACCAAGTTCAGCCAATTCCTTAATTTTATCAATTCCTAAATATCCAATACAAATTGGAATTATAATAGCACCACCAAGTACTACCTCAACAAATTCGTTCATCCAACCTGCACTCATTGCATTTAAAGCAATATCATCATTCTTTTTCAAATATGAAGAATAGCATTGAATTGAACCCATTCCCACCGATAATGTAAAAAATATTTGACCAGCTGCAGCTAGCCAAACTTTTGGACTCCAAATAGATGAAAAATCAGGTGTCCATAAAAAATTTAAACCAACAATTCCATCATTAACTGCTCCATCGGTTCCAGCTTTAAGTGTTACAGCTTTAATTGCTAGAAAAATACCAAAAATAATTAATAATGGCATTCCAATTTTTGCAACTCTCTCTACCCCTCCTTTTAATCCTTTCGAAAGTATAAAAATATTAATTGCTAAACATATTATAAAAAAGACTATTGACTCAAAAGGTATTAATGTAGCCTTATCAATGCTAATATAATCGCTAAACAATTGAATTACTTGAGCTTGTGTCATTCCTGTAAATGTTCCAATTGCAGAGTGCATTGTGTATGAAAGAGTCCATGATTCGAGATAACAATAATATGCAGCTATTCCAATGTTACTAAATATTCCAAAAACTCCAACATATTTCCATATCGCTCTTTTGTCAAGAGAGTGCATCATAAAAGGAGTTGAGTGAAATCCCTTATTCCCGCCATAACGTCCAATTGACCATTCAATAAATAGCAAAGGAATTCCCATTAATAGAAAACAAGTAAGATAAGGAATAATAAAAGCTCCTCCTCCATTTTGAACAGCTTGAACAGGAAAACGCAAGAAATTTCCAAATCCAACAGCATTACCAGCCATTGCTAATATTAATCCAATTCTTGATCCCCAAGCTTCTTTATTTGTACTCATAATAAATTTTGTTTTGGCTTTAAAAATATGTTTTTTTTGATAAAAAACAAACTTGAATGACTTATATAGAATGATTAAGGGATATAAAAAAAATGGTTCAGAAAATTCTGAACCATTTTTTAGTAGCGGGGACAGGATTCGAACCTATGACCTTTGGGTTATGAGCCCAACGAGCTACCACTGCTCCACCCCGCAATATGTCTGCAAAGATACTATTTGTTTTCAGTAATCAAAAATTAACATTGATTTTCATCAAACATTTAATTCTTTTTTCCTTTTTGTTTTAAGCTTTTTAAGAGTAATTTCATGTTTTACAATCTCTTTATCAAGTTCTTCACCAGTCAATTCATCTGAGATTTTTTTTCCGGTTATTTCTTCAACTCTGATAATAAAATCGCTTAAAATATTCATGAAATTAATAAAAGCTTCATAAGGAGTGCTGTATGGATTAAAATATTTGTGAACATCGCCATCAGAAAACCATTTTGTACACATATAATAAAAATGGTCACTGGTTTGTAAATATTTCCAGTCTTTTTGAATTTGAGGGTCGTCAATTTCTTTAACTGCATCAATTAAGCTATATAATTTATTGAATGCTTCGTCTTGCAATTCATTTCCTAGCCATGCTGTTAAATCTCTTTCTTCATCTGCCCAAGATATTGGATGTGGGACATGTATTGGAGCTACTGGATCATAATTTTTTGCAACTTCTCCAGGTGTGTTAAATGTAAATTTTGAGTTTTTGAAAACTTTATCTGGTAATGATTTTAAGAAATCAAAAATTCCTGTTTCAGCCCATTGATGCTCGCCAAATGTTTCATAATCCATAAATAGATTAATAATTTCTTCTTTGCCATCAAGTGCATTTAACCAATCAACAAATTTTTCGGCTGTTAAAGGCCACTCGCTCCATTCTCGATTTGAAAATCTAAATGCAATATCATCGCTTAATCTGAAATTTTTTAATAAAATTTTTAACTTCGGATTAATTGCATTACAATATAAATAATTAGGACTTTTCCATCCCAAAACATGCTTTGCTCCTTCGGTTATTTGTGCTTTAAATCCCATTTCGGCAACCATTTCACCAATTTGATCAGAATAAATTAACTCTGTATTTCTGAATGTTACGGGTTTAACTCCAAATAATCGCTCAATTTTCTCGCTTTGTAATTTTACTTGTTCTTTGAACTCTTCTTTACTTTTTAATGCACATAATGAGTGAGCATAAGTTTCTGCAATAAACTCAACACAACCTGTTTGAGCTAAAGCTTTAAAACTATCTAGAACATCGGGGGCATACATTTCAAATTGATCAAGTGCAGTTCCTGAAATAGAGTAACTGATTTTAAACTTTGAACCGTATTCTTTAATTAAATTAAGAAATGTATAATTTGTAGGTAAATAGCACTTTTCTGCTACTTTACGCATGATTGATTTATTTGCATAATCATCATAATAATAATGATCATTTCCTATATCAAAAAAACGATATTTTCTTAATCTAAATGGTTGATGAACCTGAAAGTAAAAACAAATTGTTCTCATTGTTATATTGTTTGAAGTTTGTAGTTTGAAGTTTGTAGTTCACCCCGTTGGATAATTTCATTTTATTTGAGCATTCGTTTCTAATTGTGGCTATCCAATGGGGTAAATTGTTATATGGTTAAATTGTTAAATTGTTTTTTGGCTTCGTTCATTTGGCTACTGCTCACTGTACACTGATTACTAAATTCTGAAAACCAAATCGTAAATTCTAAATTCTCTAAATTCTAAATCTTTAACGCTGATTTATAAACTTCTTTAACTAAATAAGCGGCATTTTCCCATTTGAGGTTATCAACCTCTGTTTTTCCGTATTTTTTAAACATTTCTGACAAACCATCATAATGTAAAAGTCCAAAAATACAGTCTGCTATTGCATCAATATCCCAAAAATCGACTTTTAATGCATAATGAAGAATTTCTGAAACACCAGATTGTTTTGAAATAATTACTGGAACGCTAGATCTCATAGCTTCAAGAGGAGAAATTCCAAAAGGCTCAGATACTGAAGGCATTACATAAACATCGCTTTGCCCAAACATTCTATCTACATCTTCGCCTTTAAGAAATCCGGCGAAATGAAACTTATCGGCAATTTGTAATTCTGCAACTCGACGAATCATTCTGTTCATCATATCTCCACTTCCTGCCATTACAAAACGAACATTATTGTACTTTTTAATAACCTTATAAGCTGCTTCGACAAAATAATCAGGACCTTTTTGATATGTAATTCGTCCTAAAAATGTAACAATTTTTTCTTTAACACCCTTGTTAAAATCAGTATTAGAATATTGTTCAAAATGCTCAACTGCATTATGAACTGTAAATATTTTATCAGGTGAAATTCCATATTTATTGATAACAATATCTCGAGTGAGGTTACTAACCGTTATGACTTTATCAGCTAATTCCATCCCACGACGCTCAATATCATAAACTGCCTGATTAACATTGTCGCCACTTCTATCAAACTCTGTAGCATGAACATGAATAACCAACGGTTTCCCCGAAACCTCTTTTGCAGCTATTCCAGCAGGATATGTTAGCCAATCATGTGAATGAATAACATCAAAAGTATTATTTAATGCTATTTTTGAAGCCACAAGGGCATATCTAGAAACCTCTTGCATCAAATCCTTACCATATTTGCCAGAGAATAAATATTGTTTTGAAAAAATAGATTTTGAATGTTCTATGTCTTCAAGTGTTTCTTTATTAATTAAATGATAGTAATCGTCAGGTGAAAAATATGGAATCATATTAGATCCAACTTCAACATAAGATAATCTCTTCCAATATTCCTGATAGCTTTCTTCGCTAAAATCAAGAATTACATCGCTTGCATTTAACAGTCTAACGGCTTCCTGATTTTCATCTCCATAAGCCTTCGGGACAACAAACAAGACCTCTACACCTTGCTTAAGAAGTCCTTTTGTTAGTCCAAAACATGCCGTACCAAGCCCACCAGTAATATGTGGCGGAAATTCCCATCCGAACATTAATACTTTCATTAATTCTATGTTAAATTGTTAGAAGTTTGGAGTTTGAGGTTTAACTTCGTTTAGCTCGCAAGCTCGGTTGAAGTTAGAGGTTCAAGGTTAAATTGTTGCAACGCAGTTAAACCTAAATCCTAAATTTCAAAATTCCTAAATTCCTAAATTATTTCTTTTTCTTTAATTGTTTTTCAGCTTCGAGCCAATTTTCGTGAGCATCGTGGTTTCCAGTTTCGAGATGAATTTCATAAGCTCTTTGAGCTATTTCATCATCAGTAATTACTACTGTTGAAGCAGGTTTTGATGTTTTTGTAACAACTGCTTCTTTTTTTTCAGCTTTTGGTTTTGCTGATGTTTTTGATTCTGTTTTTTTTGTTGCCATAATTCAATTATTTAAATTTATCAATTAATGTTCTTATTCTTAATATTTCTGCTACGCTCCAAGCTTGCGAAATAGCTCCTTTTGGTCGGTGTGGAGGGTCTCCGTCATAAATTTCGGAAATGCTTCCTATTCCGTGATATGCCATATCTTCCTGAAAATTGTTATATATTTTTTCAGCAAAAGATACTCCGCTCTTTTCGTGTAATTTCAGATAACCTTCAACAAAATGACCAATTAACCAAGGCCAAACAGTACCCTGATGATACGACAAATCTCTTGATTCCTGATCTCCTTCATAAACTCCAATATAATCCTTATGACTAGGAGCTAATGTTCGTAATCCTTTTGGTGTTAGAAGTTCTTTTTCAATAACATCTAAAATAGATTTTTTCTTTTCATCATCTATCATAGTATAAGGCAAAGATGTCGCAAATACTTGATTTGGTCTTACAGACCAATCTGTATAATCGCCATTCACGTAATCTGCTAAATATCCTTTTTTGTCATTCCAAAATACACGATTAAATGATTCTTTAATCAATATAGGAACTTTGCTCCACTCTTCAATAAATTGCTTATCATTGGCATATTCAGCTACTTGTAATGAAAAGCAAATTGCGTTATACCATAATGCATTAATCTCTACATTATAACCAATTCGTGGAGTAACTGGTTTATTATTTACAACTGCATCCATCCAAGTAAGAGCTACGCCATTTTCTCCGGCATATACTAAACCGTTTTCGTGCATTTTAATATTATATACTGTTCCTTCTTTAAATCCTTTTAGCACTTTTTTAAGTTTAGAGCCGTATTCTTTCCATATTTTTTTAATACTTCCTGTGTGTTCAACATATTGCTGTATAGACCAAAAAAACCACATTGGTGCATCAACAGAATTATAGGCTGCATTTGAATTACTACCAACATTTGGAAATAGAGGTCCATTAAGTTCAGATGCCATTGTATCTATTACAGATTTGCAAGTTTTAATATCGTCGATTGCAAGAGTTAAACCTGGAAGCGAAATAAACGTATCTCTTCCCCATCTGCCAAACCAAGGAAATCCTGCTATAATTTCTGTTTTATCGTCTTTTTTAACTATAAATTGTTGTGCCGAATTTTTAAGACAATTGTGAAAATCGCTTCTAGGGATTCGTTTTGCAATTTCTTTTTCGAACTGTTGTTTTAATGATTGTGTAACAGCTTCTTTAGTTCCTGCTGAAAAAATAATACTTTCTCCCTTTTTTATTGGAATTTCAAAATATCCAGGAACCATTAAATCTTCCTGATACTCGTAACCTCGATTTTGTTCCTGATGATACTCAATATTATAGTACCAATTAGGAACATGAACATATTCTACGGTTTTTGAAAATTGCATAAATAAGTTTGGATAGCCATAGTATAATTTCATTTTCATTCCATTCTTTACACTATAAAATCTAGTGTCGGCATCCATATTTGCTTTAGATAATTTATGAATATTTCTAAAAGCTAAAAAAGGTCTAAATTGTAACGTAGTAGGAGAATGTGCTTCTACAAGGGTATATTTTATTAAAATGCGTTCTTCATCCTCGGCAAGTAATAATTCTTTTGTTAAGACCACACCACCAACTCTATAAGTCAACTTAGGAATTGGTTCTGTTCTGAAATCTCTAATATACTTATGTCCTCGTGGTTCAAATTGATTTCCAGGATAACGATGTAAAGCTAAATTAAAATGAGCTCCTCTTTGAATTACTGTTTCATCAAATGATGATAATAATAAATGATTACCTCCATCTAAATGCTCTAGTGGCACTATTAATAATCCATGATATTTACGAGTATTTGAGCCTATTATTGTCATACTTGCGTACGAACCAGCTCTGTTAGAGCGAATCAACTCTCTATGAAGAGAATATTCTAAATTAATTAATTTTGACTTATCGAATTGTAGGCAGTCCATTTTTCAACTTATTAAAAATTTACAAAATTACATTAGAAATAATGGTTATCCTTAGTTAAGTATGTCTTTTTTGACAAACGGTAAATATTTGTACTCAAAAACTACAAAGATATACGTAAAACAGACAATCTTCTCTATAATTTATAATAAACAAATATATTAAAACAATTTCACATTTATTAGCTGTTATATAATATTAATTTAAGAATAAAATGTTGTTTAAAATTTAACAATTTAATATCAAAACATTATGTAAAAAAGCAAATGTCAATAAATTCCAATTTTTAAAAAAAACAATTCATTTAACAGCATAGCTATTTGATATTTGCGACATGTTGCGAAATATTGCGAGATAGTCGATAAAGCTTGCTTAAACGTAGCTGAGATTTATTTGATTATTGAAGATTAAAATTTGCAATGTGCTGAAATTGCAGAGGTGAGCTTTATAGAAATATTACTTTCAAAAATTTACTGTTTTCTGATTAACCCTAATTAATAGATAATCAATTACTAGCTTAATTCGAGATAAGTAATAATGTTAAATGTTTGAAAAAATAAATAATCTTTCTTACATTGCCAAAAGTAAGACTTAAATAGAGTTTGTTCAAAATGTCCGACCATCACACATGCTGGCTCAAACACTCAACGAGTGTTTGCCCTGTTATTCTCGACCTTCAAATCAGTCATGTACATAAGTACATTCCTGATTTTCAGCTTATCGAAGCCTCGAACTCGAACATTCTGATTCAAACTCATGAATTTATAGACACACTCTAAATAATAATAGATGAATAATAAGGAGAGGTTCCAACTTGAATATACTTTTAATAGCTCATTAAAAGTTTTATATGATAGGCTTAGTACTCCATCGGGTCTATCAGAATGGTTTGCTGATGATGTGAATGTTCAAGGAAATATATTAACTTTTATATGGAATGATTCTGAACAAAAAGCAGAAATTTTAAATAAAAAAGAAAATAAACATGTTAGATTCAGATGGTTAGATGATGACAACGAATTCTTTTTTGAATTTAAATTAAGTACTCACGAACTTACAAATGAAGTAACCTTATTAGTTATTGACTTTGCGACTCCAGATGAAATTGAAGAATCTAAAGAATTATGGGATTCTCAAATATCAGAATTGAAAAGAATTTTAGGAAACTGATTTCTTTTGTTTTCTCCCACAAAAAATAGACTAAATTTGCAATCGTTATTAAGATTATAACTGGTTGTTGAAGTGAAAAAATTACATCTTTTCATACTAAAGTCGTATTTAGGTCCATTAGTAATGACCTTTTTTGTATCGGTATTTCTTTTACTGATGCAATTTCTATGGAAATATATTGATGATTTAGTTGGTAAAGGATTGGAATGGAATGTAATTTTAGAGTTAATGTTTTATGCTTCTTCAACCTTTATTCCAATGGCTTTACCTTTGGCTATTTTACTCTCTTCAATTATGACTTTTGGAAATTTAGGGGAACATTATGAGTTGGTTGCCTTAAAGTCAGCAGGCATTTCTTTGCCAAGAATAATGCGACCACTTATAATACTATCAATACTTATAAGTGTTATGGCATTTCTATTTTCAAATTATGTTATGCCAGTTGCAAACCTAAAAATGAGATCTCTACTTTATGACGTAAGACATATACGTCCTGAAATAAATATCAAAGAGGGCATTTTTTATAATGGAATTGAAGGTTTTAGTATAAGAATTTCAAAAAAAAATACTGAAACAAAAATGCTTTTTGATATTAAAATATATGATCAAAGTAAAAGTCAAGGTAATCTAAACGTTACTCTAGCAGACTCAGGTTTTATGAGACTAAGTGAAGATGAAAAATACTTAATGATGACTCTCTATAATGGATTAAGGTACGACGAAACCTTAGAAGAGGGTGTTAGAAATGAGCATAAAAAATTTCCATATAGGAGAGATAAATTCTTAGAACAAACAATTTTATTTGAACTTGAAGGTGCTGGATTTCAAAGAACTGATGAAGACTTATTTAAGGATCATTACGAAATGCTAAATGTTCAACAATTATCAGCAACTATTGACTCTCTTAATCAAGCAATTGTAAAAAAGCAAAATGATTTTGGAGTTACAATGTTTAAGTCAAATTATTTAAAAAGAGAAGATCCTCGTATTAAAAACGATACAGTAAAAGAATTTAAAAGTTTTGATAGTTTATTTCTTTCGTTAAATAAAGTTGATAAAGCAAAGATATATTCATTAGCATCTGACTTTATTAGAGGTGCAAAATCATACGCATCTACAATAAAAGAAGATGTAAAATCGAGGAGGGAATGGGTAAGCAGACATGATATTGAATGGCACAGAAAATTTACATTATCATTTGCTTGCCTAGTCTTATTTTTTATTGGAGCACCTCTTGGTGCAATAATTAGAAAAGGTGGAATTGGAATGCCTGTAGTAGTTTCTATTATTTTTTTCATACTATATTACTTGCTTTCGATAATGGGTGAAAAATTTTCTAGAGAAGGTGTTATTCCTGTATATTATGGAATGTGGTTATCTTCAGCTGTTTTATTCCCGCTAGGAGTATTTTTGACTTACAAAGCGGCTACAGATTCAACAATAATGAATACAGACACTTATGTAATTTACTATAAAAAAATATTGGCGTTTATAAGAAAAAGAAAGTGAAAAAGGATTGTTATATTGATAAATGGTTAAATTGTTTGTAGTTTAACTTCGTTGAGCTCGCAAGCTCGGTTGAGGTTTGAAGTTGAGGTTGCCGACTGACTTTCAATTATTGTGGATTGCGACCTTCCAACCGACGACTGTTCACTGCTAAAAATGAGAAAGTGAGAGAACTACATAGCAACAAACATAAAAACACATAACATTAAATAAAAAATAACAAATAAACTGAAAAAGAGAAAGTGCGAGAACTGCGTAGCAACCACAAACAACAAACAAACAAACAAACAAACAAACAAACAAACAAACAAGCTCCAAGTTTAAAGCTCAACAAAATTAATAGATTGCTAAATGATTAAATTGTCTGCACACATGAACACTAAAATACAAAACACTGATTACTGATTACCAATTACTGATTACCGAATACCGATTATTGTAAACTAATCACCTAAACACCTAAAAACGAATTGAACGTAAGAAAGTGAGAAAGCGAGAAAGTGCGAGAACTGCGTAGCAACCACAAACCACAAACACATGAACTACTTGAACACTTAAACATTTGAATACAATAAAAACAACCAGATGAGAATATTGCAGATTTGTAATAAAATGCCCTATCCGCCTAATGATGGTGGAGCAATTGCTACTTTAAATATTTCTAAATCTTTTTATGAACTTGGACATGACGTAACAATCTTATCACTAAATACTAAAAAGCATTATTCTGACTTATCAAAAATATCTGACGAATTAAAAACTAAAATAAGATTTATTCCTGTTGATATTGATACAACAATCAAATCCAATTTAGCTGTTAAAAATTTATTATTCTCATCTCTTCCATATAATGCTCAACGATTTGTTTCAGAAAATTTTAAAGATGAATTGATTAAGCTACTTAGTTCTGAAAAATTTGATATTATTCAAATTGAAGGATTATATATGGGTTTGTATATTGAAACTATTAAAAAATACTCATCAGCAAAAATTGCATTAAGAGCTCATAATATTGAGCATGAAATATGGAAACGTACATATTTATTAGAAAAGAATATTCTTAAAAGACAATATCTGATTATACTTACTAATAGAATAAAACGCTTAAAGAAACGCCTATTGAATTCTTATGATTTGCTTGTCCCAATTACAAAAAGAGATGAACAATTTTTTAAAGAATTTGGAAACACAAAACCATCACTTGTAACTCCAGTAGGAATTAATATTAATGAACTTAAGGAAGACTTTTCAAAAATAGAATATCCATCAATATTTCATCTTGGAGCATTAGATTGGTCGCCAAATCAGGAAGGGATACTTTGGTTTTTAAAAAATATTTGGAAAAGCTTAAAAGAAAAGCATCATAATGTAAATTTTTATATCGCAGGAAGAAATGCACCAGAATGGTTTGTAAATAACCTAAAATACGATGGAGTAGTTTATCTTGGTGAAATTGAGAATGCTTATGAATTTATCAATTCTAAAGCTGTTATGATTGTACCTTTATTGTCGGGAAGTGGAATGAGGGTTAAAATTATAGAAGGTTTAGCTTTAGGGAAAACAATTATTTCTACATCTATTGGAGCCGAAGGAATTGATGTCGCTCATAATCAAAATATTATAATTGCAGACAGCACTAAAAACTTTAAAGATTCACTTAATAAAGTACTTACTAATAAGATGTTTTTTGAAGATATTGGAAAAAATGCTGTTAAATTTGCCCGTGAAAATTACGATAATTTAAATATAGCAAAGTCGTTAATTGATTTTTATTCGAAAAATGTGTAGCGGTTTTGGGATTTACGATTTACGATTTGGGATTTACGATTTTTTAGACAGGATTGACAGGATTTGGAAATTTGGGACTTTGAGAAAGTTGTACGATGAGACTTTGAGAAAGTGAGACTGTGAGACAATGTACTGGTTCTCACTTTCTATTCGACGCACTTTCTCACGTTCTTCTTCTTGGAACTATGAATTTGGAACTTGAAATTTGGAATTTAGAACTAATGATATTTGAGATAATTTTTTGGACATCGGCTTTAATTATATTTCATTCTTATGTTTTATATCCTTGGCTTTTATCTCTTTTATCGTCAAATAAAATTATCCAATATGCTTTATTTAAAGATGATGATGATTTGCCTAAAGTATCAATATTAATCTCTGCCTTTAATGAAGAAGAAGTTATTGAAAAAAAAATAAATTCTATTTTCGAAAACGATTATCCTGAAAACAAAATTGAGGTTTTACTTGGCTCTGACTGTTCATTTGACAATACAAATTCAATTGTAAAACGTTTAACTGAAAAGTATCCTAACTTACATTTTTTTGAATACACTGTTAGACAAGGCAAGGGAAATGTTATTAATCAACTTTATGAAAAGTCAACTGGAGCAATACTTATATTAACTGATGCAAATGTAATTTTCGATAGGAATACAATTTTTGAAATGATTAAGTATTACAAAACACCAAAAATTGGGCTTGTAGATACAAACATGATGAATGTTGGAATGAAAAAGGACGGAATTTCGTTTCAAGAAAAAGCATATATTTCACGTGAAGTATTGATAAAAAATCAGGAAAGTGTATTATGGGGAACAATGATGGGCCCTTTTGGAGGTTGTTTTTCGATACGTAAAGAATTATACGAAAAAGTTCCAAAGAATTTTCTTGTCGATGATTTTTACATTAACATGAAAGTATATGAGAAAAAATTTGCTGGAATAAATAGTATAGATTCTATTGTTTATGAAGATGTTTCGAATAATTTGAAGGATGAGTTCCGAAGAAAAATCAGAATTGCTACCGGTAATTTTCAAAATCTTGTAGCATTTAGAAAACTTTTATTACCATTAAACTCGGGACTGTCGTTCAGCTTTTTATCTCATAAAGTTCTGAGATGGATTGGCCCTTTTGTAATAATTTTATCTTTATTATCTCTAATTATTTTGTCTTTTAATTCTAAGTTTTACTTAATTGCTTTAGCTTTGCAATTATTTTCATTAATAGTTCCGTTATTGGATTATATTTTAAGTAAATCGTCGTTTCACATAAGCTTGTTCAGATTTGTAACACACTTTTACACAATGAACCTTGCCTTATTGATAGGATTTTTCAAATTTTTAAATGGAGTTGAATCAAATGTCTGGAAGCCAACAAAAAGAAATCAATAGAAAATTAGATTCTATAGAAAATGCCATTGAAGATATAAAAAATGGTAAAATAATAATTGTAGTTGACGATGAAGATCGTGAAAACGAAGGAGATTTTATTTCTGCTGCTGAATTAATTACGCCTGACATAATCAATTTTATGGCAATGTATGGAAGAGGTTTAATTTGTGCTGCAATACCTGAGGAAAGATGTCAAGAGCTTGATTTGGAATTAATGGTCGGAAAAAACACTTCATTGCACGAAACTCCATTTACAATTTCTGTTGACTTGATTGGACAAGGCTGTACAACTGGAATTTCAGCAAGCGACCGTGCCAAAACTGTTAAAGCGTTAGTTAATCCAAATACAAAAGCTGAAGAATTAGGCAGACCAGGTCATATTTTTCCTTTAAAAGCTAGATCCAAAGGAGTTTTAAGAAGAGCTGGACATACAGAAGCAGCTGTTGACTTATCAAAATTAGCAGGATTAAAACCAGGTGGAGTTTTGGTAGAAATAATGAACGATGACGGCACAATGGCAAGATTACCAGAATTATTCGAAATAGCTAATAAATTCAATTTGAAAATTATTTCAATTGAAGATTTAATCAAATACCGATTACAACAAGAATGTTTGGTTAAAAAAGGTTCTAAAGTAAAACTTCCAACTGAATTTGGCGACTTTGAATTAATTCCATTTGTTCAATTATCAAATGGTTTAGAACACGTTGCAATAATAAAAGGAAAGTGGGATATAAATGAGCCTGTTTTATTAAGAGTTCATTCTTCTTGCATAACAGGTGATATTTTTGGTTCATACAGATGTGATTGTGGTCCTCAACTTCATGAAGCAATGAAAATGATTGAAAAAGAAGGAAAAGGTGCAATTATATATATGAATCAAGAAGGAAGAGGTATTGGACTTTTTAATAAAATTGAAGCTTATCGACTTCAAGAGCAAGGTCGTGATACAGTTGAAGCTAACATTGAACTTGGATATAAAGCAGATGAAAGAGAGTATGGAGTTGGAGCTCAAATAATTCGTGAAATTGGAGTTTCAAAAATACGTTTAATTACAAATAATCCTGTAAAACGTGCAGGACTTGAAGGATATGGTTTAGAAATTATAGAAAATATACCTATTCAGATTCGTGCAAATAAGCACAATCAATTTTATCTTCAAACCAAAAAAGATAAAATGGGACATTTTTTGGAAGTTATTAAGGAATAAAAAAAGCCTCCTACTAATACGATTAATAGGAGACTTTAAATTATTGTGATTTATGAGTTAATTCATAAAGAGCATTGGACTGTTTAATAATTGTTTCTCAGACTCATCTGTTTGTTCATCTTCAGTACTATCTTCTACAGAATTTGTTTTAGGCTTTGCTACCATTTTTTTCTTTTCATGGCTTCTGTAAACATAAACAATACCATATTTCATTGAATTTTCACGTTTTAACTCTTCGGATAATTCGCTAAAAGAATCTTCTACCTCATTCCAAAGATTTAAGATTATACTATCGGCCTCAAATCTTAATTCTGATATTTTATTTAAAGCCCGATTAGTTGTTTCTTGTAAAGATTTTTGATAACGATAAGCTTCTAAAAACTTTTCGTAATGAACTCTAACAACAGCCATTGTAGGATTTGTCATAGGATTTCCACGATTAGCTATTCTCTCTTGTTCACCTTTCATAATTTTATCCCCTAATTGAATGATAGATTTTTCTGTATTTAGAATTGGAATTTGCTTACTATTTTCTGAAATTCCGTAATATTTTCTTGCAGAATTAGGAAGTTCACCCCTAGCAATTGTAAAATTTAATACTTGAACAAAGTGTGATATATAAAGCTTGGCTTTTTTCATTAAAGCAATATATTCTTTATTTTTTTTAACTTGAAAACCATAAGCTGACATTTGCTCCAATAACGATTTTTCAAAAACAGGTAAAAAATAACGAACCTTTTGTAATGTTACTTGAGAACATGCTAATTTGAATGGAGGAGTATCGTTTCCCATTTTCATTGCAGCCTTTAAAGCTCTTAGTCTTGCTTGGTCAGTGTTTGGTAATCTTCTGTACGGCATATCTTAATATTTTGTTAATAATTAGTTCATTAGTTGTTCATGCGATGCGAAGATAATGCACGAATTGACAAAAAGTTCATTATTCGCA
>Ga0154347_1214_pt1 | contig 16128 bp, 8 predicted proteins | sample RifGroA2_FD_115875 | JGI IMG/M metagenome (GOLD analysis project Ga0154347, IMG submission 115875) | Bacteroidetes bacterium GWA2_31_9
TTATTAATGGAGCTGAAAGAGTTGTAGTTTCTCAATTACATCGTTCTCCGGGAGTATTTTTTGGACAGAGTGTTCATGCAAATGGCACGAAATTGTATTCAGCTAGAATTATACCATTTAAAGGCTCTTGGATTGAATTTGCTACCGACATTAATAATGTCATGTATGCTTATATTGATAGAAAAAAGAAATTACCAGTTACCACTCTTTTAAGAGCAATTGGTTATGAAAATGATAAAAGTATTTTAGAAATTTTTGATTTAGCTGATGAAATTAAAGTTACCAAAACTGGTTTAAAAAAATTAGTTGGAAGAAAATTAGCCGCACGTGTACTTAAATCATGGATTGAAGATTTTGTAGATGAGGATACCGGAGAAGTTGTTACAATTGAAAGAAATGAGATTGTAATTGATAGAGAAACAGTTTTAGAAAATGATCATATAGATCAGATTATTGCTTCTGGAGCAGAAACAATATTATTACACAAAGAAAATCAGAATATAGCTGATTTTGCTATTATATATAATACTTTACAAAAAGATCCTTGTAACTCTGAAAAAGAAGCTGTTTTATACATCTATCGTCAGTTAAGAAATTCTGAACCACCTGATGATGCTACAGCTAGAGATGTAATTGATAAATTATTCTTTTCTGATAAGAGATATGATTTAGGAGAAGTTGGTCGTTACAGAATTAATAAAAAGCTTTATAGCGATTCAAATGTTGATACTAGAGTATTAACTAAAGAAGATATTATTAGAATCATTAAATATCTTATTGAATTAATCAATTCAAAAGCAGATGTTGATGATATTGACCATTTAAGTAATAGAAGAGTACGAACTGTTGGTGAACAATTAGGAAATCAATTTGCTGTTGGTTTAGCTAGAATGGCTCGAACAATTCGTGAGAGAATGAATGTTAGAGATAATGAAGTATTTACTCCAATAGATTTAATAAATGCAAAAACATTATCCTCTGTAATAAATTCTTTTTTTGGTACAAACCAGTTAAGCCAGTTTATGGATCAAACAAATCCATTAGCTGAAATGACTCACAAAAGAAGATTATCTGCATTAGGGCCAGGAGGTCTTTCTAGAGAAAGAGCTGGTTTCGAGGTTCGTGACGTTCATTATACTCATTATGGAAGACTTTGTCCAATTGAAACACCTGAAGGGCCAAACATTGGTTTAATTTCATCATTATGTGTTTATGCAAAAATCAATGAACTTGGCTTTATTGAAACTCCTTATAGAAAAGTTAATGATGGAGTTGTAAATTTAAATGCTGATGGCATAGAATATCTTAGTGCCGAAGAAGAAGAAACTAATATAATTGCTCAGGCAAATGCCCAAATAGATGAAACAGGAATGTTTATTAATCCAAAAGTAAAGTCTCGTCATAAAGGTGATTTCCCTTTTATTGAGAAGAGTTCAGTTCAACTTATGGATGTTGCTCCTAATCAAATTGCTTCAATAGCTGCTTCACTAATTCCGTTCTTGGAGCATGACGATGCTAATAGAGCTCTTATGGGATCCAATATGATGCGTCAAGCAGTGCCCCTTTTAAATCCTGAAGCACCAATTGTAGGTACAGGAATTGAAAAAATTGTTGCACAAGATTCTAGAATTCAAATTGCTGCAGAAGGTGATGGTATTATTGAGTATGCTGATGCATTAGAAATAGTAGTAAAATATAATAGAACAGAAGACGAGAATTTTGTAAGTTTTGGAAGTGATACAATTAAGTATAAATTACCAAAATTTAGAAAAACGAATCAGAGTACTTGTGTTAACCTTAGACCAATTGTTAGAAAAGGAGATAAAGTAAAAAAAGGTCAACTTCTAACAGAGGGTTATGGAACTGATAAAGGAGAATTAGCTTTAGGAAGAAATCTTAAAGTTGCATTTATGCCTTGGAAAGGTTATAACTTTGAGGATGCAATTGTAATTTCTGAAAAATTAGTTAAAGAGGATGTATTTACTTCAGTTCATATTGATGAGTATTCTCTTGAAGTTAGAGATACAAAACGAGGATTAGAAGAACTTACAGCAGATATTCCAAATGTTAGCGAAGAAGCAACAAAAAATCTTGATGAGAACGGTCTAATCAGAATTGGAGCTGAAGTTAAGCCAGGAGATATATTAATTGGAAAAATTACCCCAAAAGGAGAAACAGATCCAACTCCTGAGGAAAAACTATTACGTGCTATTTTTGGAGATAAAGCTGGTGATGTTAAAGATGCATCATTAAAAGCACCTCCATCTCTTTTTGGAATAGTAATTGACAAAAAATTATTCGCTCGTACATTAAAAGATAAAAAAGTTAAATCAGCCGAGAAATTAATTATTTCTAAAATTGACGAAGAATTTGATCGTAAAGTTGAAGATATAAAAGTTAGTCTTATATCTAAACTTTTTGATACTGTTAATGGAAAAACTGCACAGGGAGTTAAAGACTATTATAGTGCCGATGTTGTAGCTAAAGGAGTTAAGTTTACTCAAAAAGTTCTTCAAGATATTGATTATTTATCTGTTAATCCAAATAGATGGACAACTGATAAAACAAAAAATGAACTTATTAGTTTATTAATATCTAACTATGTAAAAGCATATAAAGAAATTGATGGTGAATTTAAGCGTAGAAAGTTTAACATAACTATTGGTGATGAGCTTCCAAGCGGAATTATTCAATTAGCTAAGATTTATGTTGCTCAAAAGAGAGCAGTTAAAGTTGGTGATAAAATGGCAGGAAGACACGGAAATAAAGGTATTGTTGCTAAAATAGTTAGAGAAGAGGACATGCCTTATTTGGAAGATGGAACTCCTGTTGATATAGTTTTAAATCCACTTGGCGTACCTTCAAGGATGAATTTAGGTCAGATTTATGAAACAGTTTTAGGCTGGGCAGGTAAAGAATTAGGAATTAAGTTTGCCACTCCTATTTTTGATGGAGCAACACTTGATGAAATTAATACTTATACTGATAAAGCGGGTATTCCTAAATTTGGGAAAACATATTTATATGATGGCGGTACTGGCGAAAGATTTGATCAGCCTGCAACCGTTGGAGTTATTTATATGTTAAAACTTGGTCACATGGTTGATGATAAAATGCATGCTCGTTCAATAGGTCCTTATTCTTTAATTACTCAACAACCTTTAGGAGGTAAAGCTCAATTTGGAGGTCAGAGATTTGGAGAGATGGAGGTTTGGGCATTAGAAGCTTTTGGTGCATCTCATATTTTACAAGAGATTCTTACCGTTAAGTCTGATGATGTTATGGGTAGAGCTAAAACATACGAAGCTATTGTTAAAGGAGAACCGATGCCAATGCCTGGAATTCCAGAATCTTTCAACGTACTTTTACATGAACTTAGAGGTTTAGGTTTAAGTATGAATTTAGAATAATAAACTATTATCATTTTGGTTTAGTTTATCTTATTTGTAAATAATTTAGAATAAAAAATATGGCTTTTAGAACAGAAAATAAAGCAAAAAGCAATTTTACAAGAATTAGAATCGGTTTAGCTTCTCCTGAAGAAGTTCTTGAATTTTCAAGTGGTGAAGTGCTAAAACCTGAAACCATAAACTATAGAACTTATAAGCCCGAAAGAGATGGACTATTCTGTGAAAGAATATTCGGTCCAGTTAAGGATTATGAGTGCCATTGTGGAAAATATAAAAGAATCCGTTACAAAGGTATCGTTTGCGATAGATGTGGTGTTGAAGTTACTGAGAAGAAAGTTAGAAGAGAACGTATGGGGCATATTTCTTTAGTTGTTCCCGTAGCTCATATCTGGTATTTCAGATCTTTACCTAATAAAATTGGTTACTTATTAGGATTACCTTCTAAAAAATTAGAAGCAATCATTTATTATGAACGATATGTTGTAATTAATGCAGGGATTAAAACTGCCGAAGGAGTTAAATATCTTGATTTCTTATCAGAGGAAGAATATTTAAATATTGTTGAATCTTTGCCAAAAGAAAATCAATATTTAGCCGATGATGATCCAAATAAGTTTATTGCAAAAATGGGTGCAGAAGCAATTTATGATTTGCTTTCGAGATTACAACTTGATGAGTTATCGTATGATTTAAGAAATAAAGCAAATACTGAAACATCTCAACAACGTAAGACTGAGGCATTAAAGCGACTTCAGGTTGTTGAAGCCTTTAGAGCATCTGCAGGTATTAATAATCCTGAATGGATGATTTTAAAAGTTGTTCCTGTAATTCCACCCGAATTACGACCACTTGTTCCACTTGATGGAGGACGATTTGCAACAGCAGATTTAAATGACTTATATAGAAGAGTAATTATTAGAAATAATCGTCTAAAAAGATTAATTGAAATTAAAGCTCCAGATGTAATTTTACGTAACGAAAAACGTATGTTACAAGAAGCCGTTGATTCATTATTCGATAATTCAAGAAAAGCTAATGCGGTTAAAACAGATTCAAATAGACCTTTGAAATCTTTAAGCGATAGCTTAAAAGGAAAACAAGGTAGATTCCGTCAAAATTTACTTGGAAAAAGAGTTGATTATTCTGCTCGTTCTGTTATTGTCGTTGGACCAGAACTACAACTTCATGAATGTGGTATTCCAAAAGATATGGCAGCAGAGCTTTACAAACCTTTTATTATTAGAAAATTAATCGAAAGAGGTATTGTAAAAACGGTAAAATCAGCTAAAAAAATTGTTGATAGAAGAGATCCAGTTGTTTGGGATATATTAGAAAATGTACTAAAAGGTCATCCTGTAATGCTAAATAGAGCACCAACTCTTCACAGACTTGGTATTCAGGCATTCCAACCAAAATTGATTGAAGGAAAAGCAATTCAATTACATCCTTTAGTTTGTACTGCATTTAATGCTGACTTTGATGGTGACCAAATGGCTGTTCATTTACCTCTAGGTAATGCTGCAGTTCTTGAAGCACAATTATTAATGTTAGCTTCTCATAACATTTTAAATCCAGCAAATGGGACTCCAATTACTGTTCCTTCTCAGGATATGGTTCTTGGATTATACTATACTACTAAATCAAGAAAATCTGATAAAGATTTAATAGTTAAAGGAGAAGGAATGATATTCTACTCTCCAGAAGAAGTAATAATTGCATTAAATGAAAAGAAAGTTGATTTACATGCAAATATTAAAGTAAAAACTACTGATGTTGAAAATGGTAAACAAGTTGAAAAACTTATTGAAACTACTGTTGGTAGAGTTTTATTCAATCAGGTAGTTCCAAAAGAAGTTGGTTATATTAATGAGGTTTTAACTAAAAAATCGTTAAGAGATATAATCGGTTATGTTTTAAAAGTATCTGGACTTGCTGCTACAGCTAAATTCTTAGATGATATTAAAAGTATTGGTTTTTACATGGCATTTAAAGGCGGGTTATCATTTAACCTTGACGATGTTATTATTCCTAAAGAAAAAGAAACTCTTATTAACGAAGGTTACGATAAAGTAGAAGAGGTTCTTAATAATTATAATATGGGATTCATTACTAATAATGAAAGATATAATCAAATTATTGATATTTGGACTCATGTTAATACTAGATTAACTCATATTCTTATGACAAGTTTAAGCTCAGATAAACATGGGTTTAACCCAGTTTATATGATGCTTGATTCAGGAGCGAGAGGTTCAAAAGAGCAAATTCGTCAGTTATGCGGAATGAGAGGTCTTATGGCGAAACCACAGAAATCAGGAGCAACAACTTCTGAAATTATTGAAAACCCTATTCTTTCTAACTTTAAAGAAGGTCTTTCGGTTCTTGAGTATTTTATTTCTACTCACGGTGCTAGAAAAGGTCTTGCTGATACAGCCTTGAAAACTGCTGATGCTGGATATTTAACCCGAAGATTAGTTGATGTTTCTCAAGATGTTATTATTTCTGAATTTGACTGTGGTACTTTAAGAGGACTTATTGCAACTTCTCTTAAGAAAAATGAAGAAGTTGTTGAAACTTTACTTGATAAATTATTAGGAAGAACAACTGTCCATGATTTATACCATCCATTAACAGGTGACTTAATTGTCGCTGCAGGTGAGGAATTAACTGTTGAAATTTGTACTGTAATTGAAGAATCTCCAATTGAACAAGTTGAAATTCGTTCTGTATTAACTTGCGAATCTAAAAAGGGAGTTTGTGCTAAATGTTATGGAAGAAATTTAGCTACTGGCAGAATGGTTCAAATTGGAGAAGCTGTTGGTGTTATTGCTGCACAATCAATTGGTGAGCCAGGAACACAGTTAACACTTAGAACTTTCCACGTTGGAGGTACTGCTTCAAATATTACAACTGATTTCAGTATTACATCTAAATACGATGGAAGAGTTGAAATAGATGAACTTAGAACTGTAGAGTTTAATGATGGTACAAATAAATATGATATTGTTATTGGACGTTTGGCAGAATTAAGAATAATTGATAAAACAACTAATATTGTTCTTTCAACACACAATATACCTTATGGTTCAAAACTTTATATTCAAAATGGAACTGATGTTAAAAAGGGATCTATGATTTGTGAGTGGGATCCATATAATGCTGTTATTATTTCAGAAACTGCCGGTAAAATTGTATTTGATAGTTTAATTGAAAATATTACTTATAGAGATGAAACTGATGAGCAAACAGGATATAAGGAAAAAGTAATTATTGAAACAAGAGATAAAACTAAAATTCCAGGTATCAGCATTGCATCAAAATCAGGAGATACTTTAAAGTCATATAACGTTCCTGTAGGATCGCATATAATTGCCCAAGAAGGAAGCCAAGTAAAAGCTGGTGAAATTCTTGTTAAAATTCCTAGAGCAGTTGGAAAATCTGGTGATATAACAGGTGGTTTACCTAGAGTAACTGAGTTGTTTGAAGCTAGAAATCCTTCAAATCCTTCAGTTGTTGCTGAAATCGATGGCGAAGTAATATTTGGTAAAATTAAAAGAGGAAACAGAGAAATTCATATTAAGTCTAAAACTGATGAAATTAAGAAGTATCTAGTTCCTCTTTCAAAACAAATATTAGTTCAGGAAAACGACTATGTTAAAGCTGGAACACCATTGTCAGATGGAGCAATTACACCTTCTGACATTCTAGCTATTAAAGGACCGACTCAAGTTCAAGAATATATTGTAAACGAAGTTCAAGAAGTTTATAGACTTCAAGGTGTGAAAATTAATGATAAACATTTTGAAGTAATTGTAAGACAAATGATGCGTAAAGTTGAAATTTTAGATCCAGGAGATACTAAGTTTCTTGAAAATCAGATAATCGACAAGTGGGATTTTATGGGCGAGAATGATGATATTTATGGTAAAAAAGTTATTGTAGATGCTGGAGACTCAGTTACAGTTAAACCTGGTCAAATTATTTCTGAAAGAAAATTACGTGATGAAAATTCTATTCTTAAACGTAAAGATATGAAACTAATTAAATCTCGTGAGGCTATTCCTGCTACATCTAATCAGATATTACAAGGTATTACCAGAGCAGCTCTTCAAACTAAGAGTTTCATTTCTGCTGCATCGTTCCAAGAAACAACAAAAGTTCTTACTGAGGCTGCAATACATGGTAAATTAGACGATTTAGATGGATTAAAAGAAAACGTTATTGTTGGGCATTTAATTCCTGCTGGATCTGGTTTAAGAGAATATGATAAAATTATTGTAGGCTCTATGGATGAGTACGAAAAAATGATGGAATCTAAAACTATTAATGTAGAAGTTGAATAATTATGGATGTAAAAGACGATAATAAAGGACAAATCAATATTGAACTTTCAGAAGAAATTGCACAAGGTATTTATTCTAATTTAGCAATTATTTCACACTCTCCAAGTGAATTTGTTATTGATTATGTTAGAGTTATGCCCGGAATTCCAAAGGCTAAAGTCCAATCACGAATAGTATTAACACCTGAACATGCCAAAAGGCTTGTTCAGGCTTTATTAGAAAATATCAAAAAGTATGAAAGTACTTTTGGTCCAATAAAATCAACAGAGGGATTCGGAAATCCCATTTTTCCTGCTAATTTTGGAGGAACTACAGCTAAAGCTTAGTTTTTTGCTTTCTAATAAGCAACCAATTAAATTAAATAGAGTCTTGAATTTATAATGATTAAACTTATTATTATGAAATCAAGATTTTTTATTTTATGTGCAGTTGTTTTTACAACATTATGTTTTTCGTGTAAAAAGGAAGAAAAACCAGTAGTTGACAACGAAACTCAAAGTGCTTTAGATAATGTTAAATCGCAAGAAGCAGTTATGAGAACATTCTCTGATATTAATCAATATGGAATTAATGAGGATGGAATTAAAAGTGCAAAGCTTGATTCATGTCCTTTAATTACAATAAGTTCAATTGATACTGTATTCCCAAAAACATTAACTATTGATTTTGGAACAGTAGGTTGTCAAGGTTATGACGGAAAATTTAGACAAGGAAAATTAACAGTGGTATTTTCTAACCACTGGTTAAACAATAGAATTAATGGAACTTATGCCGAAGCAACTTGTGATAATTACATTGTAGATGGACAGAAACTAGAAGGTGTTTTTATAGTTACATATAATGGATTAAATTCATCAAATGGACCTACTTATAATATAAAAGCAACAAACGCAAAATTGACATTATTAACAGGAAAAAATATATCATGGAATTCAAACGAAACTGTTGATTGGATTGCTGGATATGATAATTTAAATTTAGATGATGATGTAATTTTAATTTCTGGTAGTTCTTCTGGAGTTACTTCTGAAGGAACATCATATACAATGAACATTACAAAACCATTGAAAAAAGATAATTCATGTAAATATATTACAGAAGGAACTATTGAATTAACACCCGAAAAACTAAATACCAGAACTGTTGACTTTGGTGATGGAACTTGTGATAGTAATGCAACAGTTACAATATTAGGAGTCTCTGTTAATATTTCATTCTAACTTAATTAATTCATAAAAAAACAATTGAACATTAGAACAACGAATGTCGAATCGTGAAATAAAATTTTGCACAATTCTGACTTCAAATGTTCAAATGTTCTATTGTTCATACAATTAAGAATATTTGTGAATAATTCAGGCTAAGTTATTATTTCAAATTTCTTTACAGAAATTTTCCTTAAAAAGCCAATCAAATTTGATTCATAATACCAAATGCTTATTTAAGCATTTGGTATTTTTAGTTTATGCAAGTAGCAATATATAACAAAAACTGCGGAAACATTTTCGTCAAAAAAAGTTTCCATAGTTTAATTTTGTTTTTATATTTGCCGCATGGAAAAAGAAGCCGAAAATATAGTTGAAAAAGTTGGAAGCCTTTATTTTAAATATGGTATTAAAAGCATCACAATGGATGATGTTGCAAAAGAATTAGGTATTTCCAAGAAAACTTTATATAATTATTTCACCGATAAATCAGAGCTAGTCTCAAGTGTTGTTGATAATATTTTAAATTATCATACCAATAAGAGTGAATGTATTTTTTGTAAAAATTTAAATGCAATTGAGGAAGTTTTTGAAGTAAATAATTTCTTTACCCACATGTTAAAAGATTACAATCATTCAATGGTTTATGATTTAAAAAAATATTATCCCGATATTTTCAAGCGATTGCATGAAAAACGACGCGAAAAAATGTACAATTCAGTACTTAACAATTTAAAAAAAGGCAAAGAAGAAGGCCTTTTTAGACAGGAAATGAATGAAGAAATAATTTCAAAACTTCACGTATCAAGAATTGAAGGAATTTTTGATAGTAACATATTTACAGTTGAAGAGTTTACTTCTCCAGAATTCGTTTTCGAAATCTTCAATTATCATATTCGAGGAATTGTTAATGAAAAGGGACTTGAAATAGTTAACAATAAAATTAAAGAAATTAAAAAAAATCAACAAAGATGAATTATTTGAAAATAGTTATTCTTTTGATAGCAATCGTACTTAGTAATTTTTCTTTTGCTCAGAAAGACAGTATCATTAACTTATCATTACAAGATGCATTAAAGTTAACAGAAGAAAATAATCAGAGTATAAAAAATGCTAAACTTGATGTAATTATTGCTAAAAAGAAAATTTGGGAAACTACTTCAATTGGGCTTCCACAAGTAAGTGGAAAAATAGCATATCAGAATATTTTTGACCCTCCTGTTATGACCATGTATAGTACTCCACCTGTTTTTACGAATCCAAATGACCCATTAGCCCACTATCATAAATTAGATTCAGCTGAACTTACTTTGGGTGTAAAGCAAAATATTACATTTGACTTAACGGTTTCGCAATTAATTTTTAGCGGAGAATATATCGTTGGCCTTCAAGCAACAAAAGCGTTTAAACAATTAATGGAATTAAGTGAATCGAAATCTATTAATGATGCTCAGGAATCGGTAAAACAAGCATATTATTTAGTTCTGGTTGCCGAAGAAAATTTCAAAATTCTTAAATCAGGACTTGAATTAATTGATAAAACTTATAACGAATTAGTTCAGATTAATAAAGCTGGATACATTGAAGAAACTGATGTTGACCAGCTTAAGATTAACAAGACAAATCTGGAGAATATGATTGCTTCTGTTGAAAGGCAAGTTAATTTGGCATATGATTTATTGAAATTTCAAATCGGATTAGAAAACTCAGCAGAATTAAAATTAACTGATAATTTAGAATCAATTATTAGTCAAGAAGATGCAAATCAATATATTAATAGTGAATTTAAAACTGAAAACAATACGGATTATCAATTAATGATGAATCAAGTTACATTGTCAAAACTCAGCTTGAAGCGAGAAAAATCTAAGTTTTTACCAAGTATTGCTGCTTTTTATAGATATGAAAGACTTCAACATGAAGCTCAATTTAACTTCAATATGCCACACATTTTAGGAGTTAGTATGGAAATACCAATTTTTGGAAGTGGAATGAAATTATCTAAAGTTGGTCAGGCAAAATTAGAGTTAGAAAAATCAAATAACAATCTAGAAAAAGTTGAACAAGGTTTGACCTTACAATATTTAAAAACAAAAAACGAATATATCACTTCATATAATCAGTATTTAGCTATTAAAGAGAATGTTACTCTAACTCAAAAGATTTACGAGCGTACACTTGTTAAATATAAAGAAGGATTATCGTCGAGTCAGGAATTAACCTTGGTTCAAAATCAGCATCTTACAATGCAAACAACATATTTCAATACAATTTTAGATGTATTAAATAAAAAAGCAACTTTAGAAAAATTAATGTCAAGTAATAAATAATCAATATATTATGAAATCAATATTTTCAATCATTATTCTAGTACTTTTCTTTGCATCATGTAAAAATTCAGATAAAAAAGCCGAATTAGAAAGCTTAAAAAAGCAACACGACGAATTATCAGAAAAAATTAAAGCACTTGAAGAAGAAATTGCCAAAACAGATTCTACGGTTGATATACAATCAAAATTTGTAAAAGTTGACGAAGTAAAAACTCAAAAGTTTGAACACTTTATTGAAGTTCAAGGAAAAGTCGATGGCGATAAAAATGTAGCCGTTAATGCTCAAACAATGGGTATAATTAATGAAATTTTTGTTCACGAAGGCGACGCTGTAAATGAAGGTCAGGTTTTGGCACAAATTGATGCATCTGTTTTAGAACAAGGCATTAAAGAATTAGAATCTTCAATGATTTTTGTTGACAGCCTTTATCAAAAACAAAAAAGATTATGGGAACAAAAAATTGGTTCAGAAGTACAATATTTAACTGCTAAAAACAATAAAGAAAGCCTTGAGAAAAAGCGTAAAACTTTATTGGAACAATTAGAAATGTCTAAAATCAAATCTCCAATAAGTGGAACAATCGAAGAAATTCCTATAAAAATTGGACAATCAATCGCTCCTGGTTTTCCTGCTTTCAGAATTGTTAATTTTTCTACAGTAAAGATTAATGCTGATGTTTCGGAATCATATTCATCGAAAATTAAAAAAGGAAATAATGTTCATATATATTTTCCTGATTGTGAGAAAGAAGTTTCTGCAAATATAAGTTTTGCAAGCAAATATATTAATCCAATAAATAGAACTTTTGAAGTTGAAGTTAGACTTTCTGATGTAGTTGAAATGGAATTTAGGGCAAACATGATTGCTGTAATTAGAATTAACGATTATAGTGCCGATTCAACAGTTGTAGTTCCAGTTAATCTTGTGCAAAAGTCGAAAAATAATAATTATGTTTTCATTGCACAAAATGATGGAAACAAGATAATTGCAAAAAAATCTAATGTGGAAACAGGCTATATGTACAATGGATTAGCTGAAATTACAAAGGGACTTAATGTTGGCGATAAAGTAATTACAAGTGGATATCAGGAATTGATGGATGGTCAAGTTATTAGTTATTAGCTGATTAAGTACGATGTGCATTTTGATTTGCTATTTAGAAGAAAATATAAACTTAGTATTAAAAAGTTGACTTTGGGTCTTTGTACCTTAGTGGCTAAAAAAATAAAATGATGAAAGAAAAATTTAAAGAATTCTTTGCAACAAGTTGGGCAATAGATAATAAGCTTAGTGTTTATGTGCTTATAGCTATTATTTCATTGCTTGGATTTATGAGTTATACAACAATTCCTAAAGAGCAATTTCCAGAAATAGTAATTCCAACTATTTTAATTCACACTGTTTATCCAGGAACTTCACCTATTGACATTGAAAATCTAGTTACAAGACCATTAGAAAAGCAAGTTAAATCTGTTTCGGGTGTTAAGAAAATATCAAGTAATTCTATTCAAGATTTTTCGGTTTTAGTTGTTGAGTTTAATACAGATGTTGATGTTAGTGCTGCAAAGCAAAAAATAAAAGATGCGGTTGACAAAGCAAAATCAGATTTGCCAAATAACTTACCAAATCCACCAAATGTTTCGGAAATTGATATTTCTGAAATTCCTATTATGTTTATTAATATTTCAGGCGATTACGATATTGATAAGTTAAAAGGTTATGGTGAAATAATTCAAGACAAAATCGAAGAATTAAAAGAAATTACTCGAGTTGACATTGTTGGAGCATTAGACAGAGAAATTATTATTGATGTTGATATGTATAAAATGCAAGCTGCTAGTGTATCTTTTAGCGATATTGAAAGAATGGTTTCGGCTGAAAATGCAACAATATCTGCCGGAAATATTTCAAATTATGGAATGATTCGGACTATCCGTATTGCTGGTCAATTCGATAATATTGAAACATTAAAGAATGTGATTCTAAAATCAGGAAGAGGTGCAAATGTATATTTAAAAGATATTGCAAATGTAACAGATGGATTTAAAGAGCAAGAAAGCTTTGCAAGGCTTGATAATAAGAATGTTATAACACTTAATGTTATTAAAAAAAGTGGACAGAATTTATTAGATGCATCCGATAAAATCAAGATAATATTAGCAGATTTAAAATTAAAAATGCCTTCTGATTTGAAAGTTGTTTTTACTGGCGACCAATCTAAATTTACCAGAAACACATTAGATGACTTAAACAATACAATGATTATTGGTTTTGTACTAGTTACAATTGTGTTAATGTTTTTCATGGGATTTAGCAACGCATTTTTTGTTGGGCTTGCTGTACCATTAAGTATGTGTATTGCATACATTATCATTCCTGGATTAGGATTTACAATGAATATGATTGTAATGTTCTCATTCATTTTTGCATTAGGAATTGTTGTTGACGATGCGATAGTTGTTATAGAAAACACTCATAGAATTCACCGATTTATTCCAAATATAAAAACTGCTGCAAAAATGTCGGCAGGAGAGGTGTTTTTACCAATATTTTCTGGAACATTAACAACACTGGCTCCATTTTTTCCACTTGCATTCTGGCCTGGAATAGTAGGGAAGTTTATGCATTATATGCCCGTTGTTTTAATTATAACGTTATTTGCCTCATTATTTGTCGCTTATGTGTTTAATCCGGTTTTTGCAATTGACTTTATGACCTATGAAGATGAAGACAAAAAGGAAAAGATAAATTTGCGAAAAGTGTTGAAAACAGTACTTTGGATGCTTGGAATTGCTATTTTCTTTTATCTAATAAAATGGATTGGGTTAGCAAACTTCACAGTTTTTGGAATAATATTATATGTTTATCATATATTTTTAGGTAAAAAGCTTATTCACAAATTTCAACATAAGTTTTGGCCAAAAATGTTGGTTATATACGAAAAAACTTTAAGAGCAATTCTTCAAAAACGACGACCAGCTTATGTCCTTATAGGAACAACTTTATTATTGTTTTTTACCTTTTATCTTGTTGGTGTAGTAAAACCAAAAGTTGTATTTTTTCCTGATAATGAGCCGAATATAATTAATGCATTTGTTGAAATGCCAGTTGGAACCGACCAAAATGTTACAGATTCTGTGACGAAAATTGTAGAAGGTAGAATTCAGGAAGTACTTGGAGAAAACAATCCAAATGTTGAATCAATTATTACTAATATTTCATTAGGAGCAAGTCAAGATCCATTTGACCGCTCAAATATGTCGAACAAAGGGAAAGTTGCAATAAATTTTGTAGAAAGTAAATTCAGAAAAGGAATCTCAACAACCGAATATTTAGCAAAAATTTCTAATGCAGTAAAAGGAATTCCAGGAGCAAATATTTTTGTAGAGAAGAATAAAATGGGACCACCTACTGGAAAGCCAGTTAACATTGAAATTAGTGCCGAAAACTTCGAAGAATTAATTAATAATGCAAATTCTTTAAAGCTATACATCGACTCGCTACAAATACCGGGAATTCAGGAAATAAAATCCGATTTTTTGAGCAAAAAGCCTGAAATAATTATTGATATTGATAGAGTTAGAGCCAATCGTGAAGGTTTAAGTACAGGTCAAATTGGAATGGAAGTTAGAACTGCAGTTTTTGGAAAAGAAATTTCAAAATATAAAGAAGCTGAAGAGGAATTTCCTATAATGCTGAGATATAGCGAAAAACAACGAAAAAATATAAATACATTGATGAACTTAAAAATAGTTTATCGTGATATGAATTCCGGAATGTTAAGGCAGATTCCATTATCATCTGTTGCAAAAATTAGTTATACAAATACTTATGGAGGAATTAAGCGATTAAATCAGAAACGTGTAATTACTTTGTCATCTGAATTAGTACCCGGATTTACTGCAAATGAAGTAGTTGCCAAAGTTGATAAAGCAGTGCAGCACTTTAATAAATCTCCTGAAGTTGAAATAAAATTAACCGGCGAACAGGAAGACCAAAAAGACACAATGGCTTTTCTTGTTAAAGCGATGATTATTGCTATCGGATTAATATTCTTTATTTTAATAACACAATTTAAATCGTTTAGTAAAACGTTAATTATTTTAAGTGAAGTTTTTTATAGTATTATTGGTGTTTTACTTGGTTTTATGATTTTTGATATGCCAATATCTATAATGATGACTGGACTTGGAATTGTGGCGTTAGGAGGAATTGTTGTACGAAATGGAATCCTAATTGTGGAATTTACAGACGAGCTTCAAGTTAAAGGTGGTAAAACTCGTGAAAGTATTATTCAGGCTGGGAAAACAAGAATTACACCAGTATTGTTAACAGCAATTTCAACAATTATTGGAATGGTTCCATTAGCTATTGGGATGAATATCGATTTTGTAACTTTATTTACAGAACTTAATCCTCATATTCATTTTGGAGGCGATAGTGTTGCATTTTGGGGGCCACTTTCATGGACAATAATCTTTGGGTTGACCTTTGCTACATTTATTACTTTAATACTAGTTCCAGCTATGTATCAAATTGCATTTGGAATGAAACTTAGTATAAAAAGAAGAAAAATTAGAAAGGCAATAAGAAAGAGTAATTAAATTCTTTCCAATCTTTATTTTTTCAATTAATAACAATTATACTATATTTGTTGCGAAATTGCCCGGATGGCGGAATTGGTAGACGCGCTGGTCTCAAACACCAGTAGGTTCACCCCTGTGCCGGTTCGACCCCGGCTCCGGGTACAAACCCTCAGAAATGAGGGTTTTTTTATAAAAATTTGTTTTATGAAGATGCCAGAAGCAACAGATAATAAGCAACTAAACCTTGATAAAA
>Ga0154347_1213_pt2 | contig 16074 bp, 8 predicted proteins | sample RifGroA2_FD_115875 | JGI IMG/M metagenome (GOLD analysis project Ga0154347, IMG submission 115875) | Bacteroidetes bacterium GWA2_31_9
GAAGTAGCTAAAGCTAATGCCGAAAAAGCTAAAGCTGAAGCTGAAATTAAAAAAGCCGATGCCGAAAAAGCGAAAGCCGATGCAGAAAAATTCATTGCTGAATCGAAAATTAAAATTGCCGATGCCGAAAAAGCAAAAGCCGATGCAGAAATTCTAAAAGCACAAGAAACAATTGCTCAAGCAGAAATAAAAAAAGCTGACGCAATAAAAGCAAAAGCCGATGCAATTATTGCTAAAGAAAACACCAAAAAAGCAAAAATAGACCAAAAAACAGCTATCTCAACTGCCAAAACAGCCGAAGCCGATAAAGCCAAAGCAGAAGCACAAGCAAAATCAGCAGAAGCTGAAAAAGCCAAAGCCGAAGCCGATAAGGCAACCGCCGAAGCACAAATTGCCGAAGCTAATAAAGTAAAAGCTGAGGCTGAAAAAGTTAAAGCCGAAGCCGATAAACTAAAAGCACAACAAGATATTGCAAATGCCGAAAAAGCAAAAGCCGATGCTGCAAAAGCCACTGCCGATGCAAAAATAGCTGAAACTGAAAAAGCCAAAGCAGAAGCCGAAAAATCAAAAGCCGATGCTGCTAAAGCCGAAGCCGATAAAGCAAAATCTGAAAATGATAAAGCAATTGCTCAATCTGATGCTCAAAAAGCTACTGTCGAAGCAGAAAAACAAAAAGCTCAAGCCACAATTGCCGCAACAGAAGCTAAAAAAGTTGATGCTGAAAAAGTAAAAGCCGAAGCAGAGAAAACTAAAGCAGAATCTGATAAGGCGAAAGCCGAAGCAGACAAGGCTAAAGCCGAAAGCGAAAAGCTAAGTGCAGAAAAAGCCAAAGCTGATGCTGATTCTAAAAAAGCACAAGCCGAAGCAGAAACATTAAAAGCAAAAGCAACAATTGCCGAAGCCGAAAAAGCTAAATCAGAAGCAGATAAGGCAAAAGCCGAAGCTGATAAAGCAAATGCCGAAAAAGCCAAAGTTGAAGCAGATGCTAAAAAGGCAGAAGCTGATAAAGTTAAATCAGAAGCCGATGCACAAACTGCAAAAGCTAATGCAGAAAAATCTAAGTCTGATGCAGAAAAGCTAAAAGCCGAAGCAGAAAAGGTAAAATCAGAAGCCAATAAAACTAAGGCTGATGCTGAAAAGGCAAAAGCTGATGCTGACAAAGCAAAGAGTGAAGCCGACAAAGCCAAAGCCGAAAGCGATAAAGCAAATGCCGAAAAAGCAAAAGCCGAAGCAGATAAGGCAAAAGCAGATGCAGAAACCAAAAAAGCCGAAGCTGACAAAGCAAAAGCTGAAGCAGAGGCTCAAACTGCAAAAGCAAAATCAGAAAGCGATAAGGCGAATGCCGAAAAAGCTAAGGCTGACGCAGAAAAGGCAAAAGCCGATGCAGAGAAAGCAAAAGTTGGAAATAAATAATAAAAAAATTGTAACTTTACATTTAATAATAATTATTATATGAATGTTGACACAGTTAAAGTTGAATTGATTGATTGGATTGCAAGACTTAATGATAAAAATTCAATAAATAAGTTATTGTCTTTGAAAAAAAAGCTAAGCACTACCAACAAAGCTAATTCGATTATATTTGGTTCGGGAAAACATCTTATCGAATATATTTCCGACGACTTTAATGACCCAATTGAAGAATTTAAAGAAAATAAACAAACACGTTTAGCCTTAGTCCCTAAAGGGACTGATAAACTAAAGTGATAAAATAAATTATTAATTATGCTTTCAAAACCCGAAATACTGAACAAATTAAAATCTTGTAAAACAGAACTTCTTAAGTTTGGTGTTACAAAAATCGGCTTATTTGGCTCAATGAAACGTGGAGATTCAAATGTAAAAAGCGATATTGATATTTTAATAGATTTTGATTCAGAGAACGAAACTTATGACAATTATATTAATACATGCTTCTTTTTAGAATCTCTATTCAAAAATACTAAACTTGATATTGTTTCAGTAAATGGATTAAGTCCTTTTATCGGTCTATATATAATAAAAGAAGTTGAATATGCATAGAAATTAATTACTTTGTTTAATTTAAATCTGTGAAAAATTAGTGCAATTAGTGGCAAAAAATATAAATTAATAAAATGAAAAAAACAATCGTAACATTATCAGTCTTGCTTATTGCAAGTTATAGCTTTTCGCAAAAACTTTTAAAAAGTATTGCAAACACTCATGCCGGACAAGGTTTGGCTGTTTCTGTTAATAGCGACGGAACTAATGTAATTACAGGTGGAAGCGATAAGCGAACATATATTTGGGACACAAAATCAGGTGAAAAATTAAAATCTTTTGGAAGTCATACAGCATTGGTAACTGCGGTGGCTTATAACTCAAATAATAAACTATTTGCTACAGCCGGTTCTGATATGAAAATTATTATTTGGAACGCAGAAGATGGCAAACCAAAAGGAATTTTAAAAGGAATTACAAGCCCCGTAACCTCTGTTGCATTTAATCCAATTAACGATAATCTGGCTTGTGGTTCTGGCAATGATGTTTTGGTTTTTGATGAAAAATACCATATAATACTTACACTACAGGGGCATGAAAAATCTGTAAATTCGGTTGCTTATAGTCCTGATGGTAAAATGCTCGCATCAGGTTCGTCTGATAATAAAATCAAAACATGGGATGCCGCTTCGGGTCAGGAATTAAAGTCGTTTGATGCTGAATCAAAAGAAATTACATCGGTTTGTTTTAGTTCCGATAATAAATATGTAGCAAGTGGCGGTAAAAATGGAATTGTAAAACTTTGGAGTGCAACATCAGCAAATAAAATTTCTGAATTAGCAGATTATAAATCAGCAATTAATTCTGTTGCATTTAGTCCCGATGCTCAATATGTTGCAGCAGGTGGCGAAGGAAATAATATTATGATTTGGAATGTCGAAAATCAAACTTTAATTGAAACTTTTCCTGCCAACGACAAAGGAGTTAATGCAATAGCTTTCAGCGATAATGGAACAAGAATAGTTTCTGTTGGAAACGATGCAGCACTAAAAATTTGGGACATAACAAAACTAAATATTGGAAAGAAAAAATTTGTAAAAGATTCAGCACCACCAGAATTAATCTGTTCACCAGCAATTTTAATCGATGATAATAATAATGGAATTATTGAAATTGGCGAAAGTTGTAAATTGAGCTTTAACATTCAAAACAATGGCGATGGACTTGCATTTGATGTTGTTGCAAATTCTATTTTAGAAACACCAATCAAAGGTTTAACAATAGAAAAGCAGTATAAAGTTGGAAATATTGCAAGCCTTAAATCTGTAAACGTGTCAATTCCAATTAAAGTTAATGAAGAATTAGAAACAGCACGTGGAAAAGCAAAAATTTCTTTTACCGAAGCTAATGGATATAAAATTGCACCTTTTGAAATGTCGTTTCAAACAAAAGGAGCAATTGTTTCATATATAATGATTTCGCATTTCGATTATTCATCAGCAACCGGAAAAGCCGAAAATGGAAGCCCTATTACACTTAATTTAGTTATTCAAAATGCAACTAACACCGAAGCACAAAACATTAAAGTAAATTATAATTTCCCTGAAGATGTAATTGCTGTTGACAAACTTTCTGAAAATATTGGAACTATGAAGGCGAATGAAGCACGAGAAGTTTCAGTTCAATTTTATGCAAACGAAAATTACAAAGAACCAAAACTTAAAGTAGGAGTTAAAATTGAAGGTGCAGCTTTTACCAATATTGATGATGTTGATATGTCGATAGTTATGCACGAAAAACTTCCAGTTAGCCCAGCTTCATATCAAATACTTGCCGAAAATAATAATCTTGGTCAAATGCGTGGCGATCCTTTGAAAGGATTGAATTTATCGACTGCAAAAAAAGAAATGGAAATAGGAAATTACTATGCTTTAATAATAGGAGTTGATAAATATAGTGGAACATGGCCACAATTAAAAAATGCAGTTCGTGATGCTCAATCAATCGAAGAAATTCTGAAATCAAAATATAAGTTTGATAAATTTATGGCTTTGTATGATGTTCAGGCTACAAGAGTTAGTATTTTAGAAAAGCTTGAATGGTTAGTCGCAAATGTTAAAGAAAAAGACAATGTATTTATCTATTATTCAGGACATGGCGAATATAAGGAATCTCTTAATAAAGGATATTGGGTTCCTGTAGATGCAACAACTGCATCAGTTTCAAACTACATTTCAAATGCTGATATTCAGACTTTTCTTGCTGGGATTAAGTCAAAACACACATTGTTGATTTCAGATGCTTGTTTTAGTGGAGATATTTTCAGAGGGAAAACAGAATATTTGCCCTTCGAAAATTCCGAAAAATATTATACAAAAGTACACGAATTACTGTCTCGTCAGGCAATTTCTTCTGGAGGAATTGAACCGGTTATGGACGGAGGTAGCGATGGACATTCAGTTTTTTGCTACTATTTGTTAAAAGCATTGAAGGGAAATACAAATAAATATCTTGATGCAGGTCAATTATATGCTGAAATTAAAATCCCAATCGTAAATAACTCGGAGCAAACACCTAATTTTTCGCCAATTAAAAATACAGGCGACGAAGGAGGGCAGTTTATTTTTATTAAAAAGTAACACAATCCTCTGGATTGTAACTAAAATTCAAACATCCGTTGTTCCTAAAACATTGGATGTTTTTGTTTTATAGCTTTTTTTAAAAAATCTCAAACTCTGCAATAAACCACAATGTTTTAAGCAAGGCTAAACTTTAAATATTAAATATTAAATATAAATATTAAATATTTTATCTTTGCCATGTACATATTTTGAGTTATGAGTTTGGTTTTTAGAGTTAAGTCTAAATTCTAAATTTTAAATTTTAAATTCTAAATCTTAGGTAATGAAAATTTCATACAATTGGCTAAAGGATTATATTAAAATTGATAAATCGCCCGACGAAGTTGCCAAAATTCTTACTAGCATTGGACTTGAAGTAGAATCAATCGAAAATTTTGAAACCGTAAAAGGTGGATTAAATGGTTTTGTTATTGGTCATGTTATTCATAAAGAAAAACATCCCGATGCCGACCGTTTAAGCCTTACAAAAGTTGATATTGGCTATAATAAAGTGCTTGATATTGTGTGTGGTGCACCAAATGTTGCCGAAGGTCAAAAAGTTGTAGTTGCAACTGTTGGAACAGTTATTTATGGAAAAGAAGGTAGTTTTGAAATTAAAAAATCAAAAATTCGTGGAGCCGTTTCCGAAGGAATGATTTGTGCCGAAGACGAAATGGGACTTGGCGAATCGCACGATGGAATATTAGTACTTGACAACAAGGCTGTTCCAGGAACTTTAGCAAATAAATATTTTAATATTCAAAGCGATATTGTATTTGAAATAGGTTTAACACCAAACCGTATTGATGCTGCCTCACATATTGGAGTAGCAAGAGATTTAGTTGCCTATTTAAAACAGTCAGAAAATGTTAAATTTGAGAAACCCGATGTTGATAATCAGCTTCAAACTTCAAACCTCAAACCTCAAACATTTTTACCATTCGAGGTAGTTGTCGAAAACCAAGAGGCTTGTCCAAGATATTCAGGCATTTGCATTACAAATGTTAAAGTTGAGGATTCACCACAATGGCTTCAAAACAGATTAAAAGCAATTGGTCTGAGACCAATCAATAATATTGTTGACATTACAAATTATGTACTTCACGAAACAGGTCAACCACTTCATGCTTTTGATTATGAAATGATTACTGGAAATAAAGTAATAATTAAGACTTTAGCTGAAAATACTCCTTTCACAACTCTCGATGGAAACGAAAGAAAACTATCAGCAAATGATTTGATGATTTGTAATAATGCCGAAGGAATGTGCATTGCTGGAGTTTTTGGTGGATTAAAATCAGGAGTTACCGAAAAAACTAAAAACATTTTTCTCGAATCTGCATATTTCAATCCTGCATTTATTCGACGCACATCGAAAACTCATGGACTTTATACCGATTCGTCATTTAGGTTTGAGCGAGGTGCCGACCCTGAAAATACTGTTTATGCCTTAAAAAGAGCATGTAAATATATTTTAGAACTTACCGGAGGTGAAATTGCTTCAGAATTGATTGATATTTACCCAGTTAAAGCCGTACGAAATAATATAAATGTCAATATAAATAATATTGAGCGTTCGATTGGTAAAAAAATACCTACAGAGTCAATCGTAAAAATTCTTGAATCTTTAGAAATTAAGATTTTAGAAAAAAAGCATGACGATTTAGTATTGGAAATTCCATCATTTAAAGTTGATGTTACACGTGAAGCTGATATTGTTGAGGAAATTTTACGAATTTACGGTTACAATAATATTGAAATTCCAACCAGACTTAATTCTTCAATTTCACATTTTCCGATAGTTGATAAAGATAAAATTCAAAATCAGGTTTCCGATTATTTAACATCGAATGGTTTTAATGAAATAATGTGCAATTCATTATCGAATTCTTCATATTACGAATCTGACAATCATTCATTAGTTAAGATTTTAAATCCACTCAGTGCCGAGTTAAGTGCAATGCGTCAAACTTTGTTGTTTGGTGGACTTGAGACAATTGCTAACAATATAAATCGAAAAAATAGCGATTTGAGTTTGTATGAATTTGGATATTGTTATTTCAATAAATCAAGCGACTCTAAAAAGCTAACAGATAGATATTTTGAAACACATCACCTTTCAATTTTTACAACTGGCTCAAAACAATTATCTAATTGGATAACAAAAGATGAAAAGGCAGATTTTTACTACCTTAAATCAATGTGCGAAAACATTCTCAGAAAAGCAGGTGTAAAAAGAGGATTGGAAATAAATGAAATTCAAAATTCGCAATCAAAATACGGAGTTGAATATTTTTTGAATAAAACTAAAATTCTTAGCATTAGTGCAATTGGGAGTGATTTATTGAAAAAGTTTGACATTAAACAAGAAGTTTATTATGCTGAATTTGATTGGTATAAAATTCTTGAAATCATTGCAATTAAGGAAGTTAAATGCGAAGAGTTGCCAAAATATCCTGAAGTAAAAAGAGATTTAGCACTTTTAATCAATAAAGAAGTAACTTTTGAACAAATCCGAAAACTTGCTTTAGAAACAGAGCGTAAATTATTGAAAAGCGTTTCATTATTCGACGTTTACGAAGGCGAAAAAATAGGAAACGATAAAAAATCGTATGCAGTAAGTTTCACATTAAGAGACGATAGCAAAACATTAACAGACGAAGAAATTGAAAAAATTATGACTCAGTTGATTAAGTCTTATGAAAATAAGCTGGATGCGAAATTGAGGTAGAGATTATTGATAAATTGCTAAATTGTTACATTGCTAAATTGTTAACTTAGTGCTTTCGTGTCTTTGTGACAGAAAAAAATCATAATAATCAGCGTTTAATAAAAAAGATAACAGATGAAAATCGAATTATATAAAGGAGATATTACTCAATTAAATACTGAAGCTATTGTTAATGCAGCAAATAAAACATTGCTAGGCGGAGGTGGAGTTGATGGAGCTATACATAAAGCTGCCGGAGAAGAATTGTATAACGAGTGTGAAAAACTTAAAGGATGCCAAGTTGGCGAAGCAAAACTTACAAAAGGATATAATTTAAAAGCAAAATACGTAATACATACTGTTGGTCCAGTTTGGCGAGATGGAATGCAAAACGAAACTATACATTTAGAAAATTGTTACAAAAACTCGCTAAAATTGGCTGTTGAAAATAATATCAAAACCATAGCTTTTCCAAATATCAGTACTGGAGTTTATCGTTTCCCAAAACTTTTGGCATCAAAGATTGCAGTTAGAGTTGTAAAAAAGGTTATTGAAGAAAATAAATCAATTGAAAAAGTAATTTTTGCAATATTCGATGAAGAAAATTACACAATTTATCAGGAGCTTCTAAATTTGTAATATAAAAAAACTCATATATAATTTGTTATATAAAAGACTTTATTCAATCTAAAAGTTTTACAACTAATTAACGTTTATATTTTTTTTGTAAAATGTAATATGTTTTGTACATTTGATAAATTTTAAACTAAAAAACTATGAAAACTCTAGCTATTTGTTTATTTGTCTTTTTATATTTTACTCTGTTTAATATTAATAAAGTTCAATCACAAACTTGTAAAGATTTTATCGGAATTTCTGTAAATGTTAAGCCATCAACTATGGTTTTCTTTGGTTATACAACAGAAGATGAGTTTAAAAACCAGTTTAGTAATCAGCTTTTAGCTCCTTTAAATAATGAATTTTCTTCAATAAATGTTGAATTTTATACAAATTATTATTTTTTACCAAACGAAAATGATGATGCTCAAGGACCAATAAATACCATTAATGTTATAATTAGTGGTTATAGTTCTAATATTAGCGATGTTGGGTTGCAACCATTTGTAAAAAGTAATTTAAATGCTGGCATTGATTCAAGAACATTTGTACATGAATTTGGTCACGTCTTTGGACTGGCACATCCTTTTCCTTATCCTAGTTTGTCCTATGAATTAGTAACCAGACCTTTTCAGGAAGGTCAAAGGTTATTTTGTTCGGATTGTGATTATAAAGGAGATGGATTTTGTGAAACTTCTGCACAAGCTTATGGCGGAGGTTCTGATATTAATGGGGATAGTTATAATATTCCAGATTGTAATTTTATGAATTTTAATGGTGGTTGTGATGATTATACAAACAGCTATTTTACTGCACAACAAAAGGATAGAATGAGGAATGAGTTAGAAACCAATGGTTATACTTATGGATTTGTTGATTATGGTCATACTAGCCAAAGATTAAAAGCCGATTTTACTTTTAACAAAGACAATAATAACTGTGATCCTTTATCGACTATTACCTTTAATAATACTTCTACATTTAAAACTGGAACATGGATTTCAGCTACTGTTTTTGAATGGGATTTTGGAGATGGCACAATTGTAACATCATCTGATTATAATACTGTTAATCATACATATTCTAATTTTGGCACTTATAAGGTTAAACTAATTTGCACTTGGTACCACAATGGATTTGAAGAATATTTTTGTAATTTTAGAGAACAAGAAGTAGTTATTAAACCAATTTTAAGTGCCCCATATTTAAATGAATTTGAAAGTGAAATTAATATTAATGATTTTTGTTTTGGTCCAACTTTTAAGAAAAGAATTTATTATGGATTTAATAACTACAGTGCTTTGATACATAAAAATTCATTTTCATTATGTATTGATGCAACATCTACCATGTCGCAAATATTATCTTTTGACATTAATCACATTAATTACATTTATGATTACTTTTCAAATAATGAATCTTTAAATTTATATATTAATGATCAATTGATTACAGCATATACACTTTCTTATGCCGATTGTTGGTCAACAAAATATATTGACTTATCATCATATTCAGGTCAGATTGTTAATATTAAACTTGCTACTATAAATGGTACATTTTTAATAGATAATTTAAAGATTGAGAATGCAACATCATCACCTGTAGTAACTATTAATAAGAATCTTAATTGTAATGGACAAGCTACAGCTGTTCCATCAGGTGGTTATCCTCCTTATACTTTTGTGTGGAGCGACCCTTTTAGTCAAACGAATGAGACAGCAATTAATTTAACAGCAGGAAATTATACAGTAACTATTACAGACTCACATAGTAATACTGCCTCTGCTTCAGTTAGTATTTCTGGTATAGTATTCAATGCTCCAACCGTTTCAATTACATCTAGTAATGTTACTTGTAGTTGGGATAATGACGGAAGTGCATCTGCTGTTGTTAGCGGAGGAACTCCACCATATAGCTATCATTGGTCGAATAATTACCCATTACCTGATATTATTAACTTAAATGAAGGAACTTATATTGTTACAGTTACTGATAACAATTCATGTATTAATACAGCAACAGCGGTAATAATCAAACCTGAACCAATTACTATTAATGTTACTACAACAAATTCTTGTGAAAATATTTGTAATGGAACAATAACCGCTAATCCTAATGGAGGTACACCACCCTATTCTTATCAATGGCAAGATGGACAAACCACCCAAGCAGCTATTGGTTTATGCGGATATTCATCAAATACAAACTTAGTGACTATTACTGATTTAAATGGTTGTTACAATAGTACTCAAGCAATCTATATTGGTCGTTACTCAAGCCCACATGTTACTATTACTAACACTAATGCATCTTGTTATGGATACAATAATGGGAGTATTCAATTAACCATTAATAATTCAACAGCACCTTACACTTATCAGTGGAACAGTGGTCAAACTACCGAAGATATATCAAGCCTTTCAGTAGGATCATATACAGTTACAATCACTGATATTAATTCGTGCCCCATTGTTACAAGTGCAATTATTACTCAACCACATCAAATTGAATTAAACCCTATAGTTAATAATATTACATGCTATGGTGCTTCCGAAGGCTCTATTAATTTAAATGTTTTAGGAAGTGAAACATTTACATTTTTATGGTCAAATGGTGAAACAACAGAAGCAATTGAATCGTTACCATCCGGAACATATACCGTAACTATTACCAATAGTCAGCAATGTTCGCTTACACAACGTTTACTATAACCGAACACCCACAGATGGTTCTTTCAGGCACATCAACAGATGTATCTTGCAGTGGCTCTCCCGATGGTACAGCAATAGTAAACATAGTTTCAGGCGGAACACCGATTACTTATTATTCTTGGAATACTGGGGAAAATACACAAACAATTACAGGGCTTCAATCAGGCAATTATACTGTAGTTGTAACAAATGGAAATAATTGTTCAAGCGAAATAACCATACAAGTTATAACCGATCCTGCACTTACATATACACCTCCAAGCGGATTAAATATTGCTTCTGATATTTTATGGAACGATAACTATATTATTGACGGACAGGTTGAAGTACAAAACGGAGGAAAACTTACAATACAAAATTCAACAATTCAATTTACACCAAATTCTGAAATAAATGTAAGAGAAGGCGGAAAGCTTATTATTGAAAACTCCACTCTCACAAGGTTCGCAACCTGTGGCAATATGTGGAATGGTATTACCGCTTATGGTAACGATGCCATTTCACAAAGTGGCGACCCAACAGCATCAGCTTATCCTCATGCTTTTGTTTTCATTAAAGGTTCTACAATTGAATATGCAGGTACTGGTATATATGCAGGAGATCCTTTCCTGAAGGATACAAGGCATGGATCGGGTGCTGTAATATGGGTAACAGATTATAATGGAACAAGATCTTCATTTTATAATAATTATGAAGGTATGGTTTTTAAGAATTATACTTTTTCCAATGGCAGCTATGTTTCGAAAACTGACTTTTTGTGTGATAATCAGGCCAATCCTGTATATGGAGTAGGGACATTACACTATATTTCCCTGATGGGTGGCATCGGCATTAATTTTACAAACCTATACTTTGAAAATACTGGCAGTTTTACAAACAAGGGCAATGGAATTTCTACAATATTGCCTTTTCAAGCTGGCTCAATTAATCAATGTACATTTAAAAATATTTCAAAAGGCTTTACTGGTACTACTAACAATGTTAATATTACATCATGTGTTTTCGAAAATCTTGATATGGGAATACATTTAGAACAATATCCAGGCAATGATAATAATAATTTTACTGCTAATACTTTTAATAATGTAAAAGAAGCTATTTATATTCAATCTGGTTATGTTGAAGAAATTTCAGGAAACGCCTTCAATATTCCATACTCTGCTACCAACGATGTATATGGTGTTTTTGTTGTAAATTCACGTTATACAGATATAAAAAATAATACATTTAACGGAGCTTCCTCTGCAAACGACAATTCTTATGGCATTGTTTCCGATAATGCGGCAACAAGTAGCAATGTCATATTTAATAATACATTCTCAGGTTTAAACATTGGTATTCAAACCCAAAACGATAACACTAAACTCAAAATCCGTTGCAACAATTTCAGCAACATTGCTGCTCACGGCATTAAAGTACAAGACGGTTCGCTTATGCAACAGGGTGCTAATTGTAATACTAATGCTGGAAACACAAATCAGGCTGGTAACGAATGGCTCGATGGCTATACCACAGGCGACAAAGATATTTATGTCCCTGATGATATTTCATTTATTTATAAGGCTCACTCATTAAACCAAACTGGAAATATTTTTACACGTGCCGAAAGTAGTAGTTCATTATGGAGAACAAATGACAGAGAGGTATGTCAAAATGTAAATAAAACATCAACTTCCTGCACTTCCTACGCTCCCGGTCTTCCGCCACCTCCGCCTGTTACATCTTATAGCGATTATGTGGCAGCTATCAATAGCCTTATGGCAACAATAAGCGGAAATATTCAGATTATCAGGCAAAAAATAGAAACACTTAAAGCCATTACCGATGGTGGCAATACAAATTACTTAATCAGCCGGGTTAATCAGAACATTCCGGCAGGTCTGCTTAAAAACGAACTTTTGACTAAACTGCCTTTATCTGATGAAGTATTGTTAACCGCAGTTAACCGCTCAAATCCATTGCCTGCCGGCATTCTTAAAGAAATACTTATCCCAAATGCACCCCTTTCTCGTAAACTATTCAGGGCAGTAGGCGAACGACAGCCACGTCTGCCCAATGGGATAATAAACGAAATTACTATAGCCCAGCAAAACGATGCTCAGTACCCCAAATTCGATGCACTATACAGCGAACTCAATTACTGGAACGCTGAACTCGATTTGCTTCGCAACGAACTTATACGTATTAAACTCAAAAACGGACAAAAGCCCGAAGCAATTGAAATACTTAAAGAGGCTGACAATGTTGAGGCTAAAAAACAGCTTGCCGAAATTTATTTTGGTGATGAACAGCTCGAATTAAGCCGTGCCATGCTCGACACCATAATGCAGGATACTGCTCAGTCTGCCCTTATAGAATCGGCTGAATATACTAAGCTTATGAACGAACTAATAACTGTTAAAGAAAACAACATAAGCATACATGAAATAGATGCCCTTACCGAGCAAAAAGTGCGAGAAGTAGCCGAATCCCAAACCTTTATATCAGCAAATGCCGAAGCAGTACTTAACCACACAGGAAAAGGTAATTACAAACATTATATCCATAAAGGAAATAATGCAAGAAGCCTACTAATTTCACACAACGATGATGTTAATAATGATATTTTTGGGGTTGTTGAAGAAGAATTTTTGAGTATTTACCCAAACCCAACTACAACTGATAAATTAACTATACAATATAATTTTATTGATAGTATAAGTAGAAATTTTACAATTTCTGACATTGCGGGTAAAATAATATATCGTTCTACATTAAATGCAGATAATAATAGTTACGAAATTAACAGACTTAATTTTCCATCTGGACTATACTATTATTATGCTTCTGCTATTAATCAAAAATCTTTTTATGGAAAGATTGTTATAATTGAGCAATAATGAAAAGTTCAATTATTATAATCTCATTAATACTAACAAGTATTAGTAATAATATTGTTTCTCAAATAAATGTCTTCTATAAATTATATGATGTCAATTACAATTATGAGTCAGCTAATTCATTATTACAAGATTACGATGGTAATTATATAATTGTTGCAAATATGCTTAATCTGACTTTGTCAACTGATGCAAATTATTTAATTAAATTAAATAATAAAGGTGATACATTATGGTCATTAATTTATGACTCCAATCCACAAGGAGATATGCCTAAGTCTATTATACAAAATACAAGTAATAATTATATTATAAGTGGGTTTATGCATGATACTTCAGAAGCAAATACTGATATGTTTTTACTTGAAGTTAAGTTTGATGGTTCATTTAGTTGGTTTAAGCAATTTGGAGGTAATAATAGCGACTACAACGAAAAAGTAATCCTAACCAACGATGGAGGTTATTTACTTGCAGGTTCAACACTATCAAACACCAACGGTTACGAAGATGCATACCTTGTAAAAACCGACAGCCTTGGTAATCAGCAATGGGAAAAACAATACGGAGGAGCAAATGCAGATGTTTTCAATTCCGTTATTCAAACCTCAGATGGCGGTTTTGCTGCTGTTGGTTATTCGTACAGTTATGGAACATATAACCAGATTTATCTGGTAAAAACTGATAGTTCAGGCAATATGCAGTGGTATAAAACATTTGCTTATGAACAGGGTGCTGGAGCAAGCGATTTAAAACAAACAACCGATGGTGGTTTTATTATTGCTGCCGATTTTTACGTTTCAGCTACCGACCAAACCGATGCTTATCTGTTAAAAACAGATAGCCTTGGTATCAAGCAATGGGATAAAGTCTATTCACTTGGTAACGAAACAGAATATTTTCATACCGTTTATTTATCCCCAACAGGTTACAATCTGGCAGGAGGTACTTATGATTATTCGCTATCAACTCCAAAACCTCGTGGCTGGCTTATTAAAGCAGATACTAACGGAGACACACTCTGGACAAAAACCTACACCTATTACGGTGGCAATACCAGCGATTATCTTTACGATATGCAGCCCACAAGCGATGGCGGTTTTGTATTAAGTGGCATGATAATAAATAACCCTCTTCCATACAAAAATGATATATTTGTAATTAAAACCGATAGCTTAGGAAATACCTGTATTCCTGTATCTACAAGCCACGATGGTTGCTGGGATACCATTACCGTTATTCCAAACTCCATACTCCAAACTCCAAACCCCAGTCTATTAATATATCCCAATCCTGTTACAAATGGCAAAATAATAATCGAATATAATTTTGAAAATAACGAAAATAGGGATTTTATTATTTACGATATATCTGGAAAAGTTATTTATCAAAGTATTTTAACTGGAAAAAATAATATTTACGAAATAAATAATTTAAAAATTTCTTCAGGCATATATTATTATAAAGTTTTGTCAAAGAACGAAAATTCATTCTTTAGTAAAATAATTATAATTAACTGAAAATGAAATTAATTTATTTTCTTATCTTAATACTAACAATTAGTATTAATGTGTTATCACAAACTAATGTTTTTTATCGACTTTATGATAATGATACGTTATATGATTTTGGTGAAGGGATTATTCAATTATCTGATTATAACTATTTAATAATTGGTGTAACATATAATGACTTTGTTCCTTCTGATGCAATAATTTTAATTAAAATAGATAATAAAGGCGATACTATTTGGAGTGCTAAATACGATTTATGCGAACAAGCCGATAATGTAAGTTCAGTTGTTGAATTATCTGACAATAGCCTTTTAGTGTGTGGTACAACAAAAGATGTATTAGGAATAAAACGTGATTTCTTTTTATTTAAAACAGATAATATAGGCGATACTTTATGGTTAAAAAGATATGGCGGTTCAGATAATGATGTAGCTAAAAAAGTAATTCATACATTAGATAATGGTTTTTTATTATGTGGCTGGACTAATTCAAACACCAACGGTTACGAAGATGCATACCTTGTAAAAACCGACAGTATAGGTAATCAGCAATGGGCAAAACAATACGGAGGAACAAATGCAGATGTATTCAATTCCGTTATTCAAACTGCTGATAGTGGTTTTGTTGCAGTAGGTTATTCATATAGCTATGGAACATACAATCAGATTTATTTGATAAAAACCGATAGTGAGGGCAATATGCAATGGTATAAAACCTTTGCCTATGAACAAGGTGCAGGTGCAAGCGATTTAAAACAAACAACCGATGGTGGTTTTATTATTGCTGCCGATTTTTATGTTTCAGCTACCGACCAAACCGATGCTTATCTGTTAAAAACCGATAACCTCGGTATCAAGCAATGGGACAAAGTCTATTCACTTGGTAACGAAACAGAATATTTTCATACCGTTTATTTATCCCCAACTGGCTACAATCTGTCAGGTGGTACTTACGATTATTCGCTTACTACACCAAAACCTCGTGGTTGGTTTATTAAAGCAGATAGTAACGGAGACACACTCTGGACAAAAACCTACACCTATTACGGAGGCAATACCA
>Ga0154347_1058_pt1 | contig 15959 bp, 11 predicted proteins | sample RifGroA2_FD_115875 | JGI IMG/M metagenome (GOLD analysis project Ga0154347, IMG submission 115875) | Bacteroidetes bacterium GWA2_31_9
AATTACTATATCAATATCTTTCATATGGTGTGATTATAAAATATAAAGATACAATATATATTTTATATATCATATAGGATACCTATAGTAATTGTAATTCTTACAAATAATTAAAACGAAAAAGACGCTTATTTACTGTAAGCGTCTTTTCTTATATTATACTTTAATTTATTTAGTGCAAATCTAGCCAACCAAGTCCAATTGGAGAAACATAGGTTTTGAAAGCCAAATCGCAACAACCTGCCGAACCTCCTCCATAAGTAATTGATGTACCACCAGCATAATTATCAATATTTTCAATTAATGCAATATCGCCAGAACTTACATATCTGATAGCCCAAGTATATTGCTGTCCTGAAGTAACCAATACAGGAGTATTTAAAGTGATTTCTAAAAATCCTGCAGATGATATATTTACTGAAGTTGTTGAAAGGATACTTCCTGAAAAACCAACCCCGGAGTAAATTACTAAATTGAAATCTCCAGAAGTACTTACAGAATGAACATTTACTTCAACCTTTTCTAAATAACCGTTAATTCCAGCAGTAAAACTTTCTCCTGCTGCAAAAATAGTTGAAGTTACAACGACACCACTTGAGCCTACAGTAGGAGATTCCTGATCAAGAACAGCTATTCCAGATAATGGTGTAACTCCTTGAAATTTTGCTAAGTCAGTATTGTATATCATCATGCCTTCAACAGGAGTTATTAAGTCTCTTTGAGAAGTATTTAATCTTGGTAATACCAATGCTCCAGTAGTTGTATTAATATCAAGAGCTGCGTCTGTTGTTGTTGTGTTTGAGCCGATTGTTAACTGATTCAAATTAACAATAGTTCCATTATTAGCGTCATTTCCAATTGTAAGAACATTGTTTAAGTCTTGATTCTCAGAAATAGGAGAAGTTAAACTATCTGCTGTTTTAGCATGAAGTGCATAAGGGGTACTTAATAATTCAGAGGTTCCAGAAATTGTGTAGTTTGTCCCAGCATTTAAATCAGTTTCTGTTTTCAAGAAATATGGACCATCAGACCAATCAATAGTAGCGAAATCTCCTGATACTACAGAGCCTGCACCAATTTCAATTGAAACTAATCCATTTGCATTAGTCGATTGAGAATGTGTTTCTACAAAAACAGCTGTGCCAGAAGCTGAATATTGTAATATACTAATCTGCATACTTATAGCTTGAGATGAGACTAAGAGATCTGAATTGTCTCTAACAACAGCTTGATAACTCATTTTTTCAGGAGCTTGTCCAAAAACGGAAATGTACATTAAAAAAGCAATGCAAAATGTAGAAAGTTTTTTCATAGTTTATTAATTTTTAATTATTTTAAATGTTTGTATTTCATTAGCTTGGTTTGATATTTTTAAAAAATATGTAGAAGCTTTTCTTTCTATTAAAGAAATTTTTGTTTCAATATCTGAAACATTGTTGCTTTCGATTAATTTATTATTAATATCAAATAACTGATAATTTAATTGTTCTGATTTTTTGTTGTTGATTTTAACAAAAACGAATTCATTTGTTGGGTTAGGATATACATTAATTTCATAATCAGACTTGTCCTCTTTTGTAAGTTTTGAGATAGTTGATATTTCAATTGGTTGATGAACACCCTCTGAAATATATCCATTACTACCTATAATTGTTTTGTTTGCAATTTGACCAACAGTAAAGCTAATAGTTCCATCTGTTCCAGATATATCTGCACCAGCTGTAGCAACAGTTTCTTGTGCATAAATACACAGAATTAAACTAGAATTTATTAAAAGAACTAATACTAAGATTTTAAAATATAGCTTATTCATTTCATTAATTTTTGAAACATTAAAAAGAGATTAAAAATATAAATAATTTTTTAATAATACGATTTTCAGCTTATATTTTTGTATTAAGTGAAATAAAAAAACTTATAAGCAAAATTGTAATACGCACTATATCAATAATGTATCAGGTGATTCTTTTTGATTTAATTCAAAAAAAAAGGTTGCTACAATGAACAACCTTCTTATATGAGTTTCAATTGTTATTTTATTTCAAAAACATCTCCGCTATTTAATAAATCGTCAACGCAACGGATTTTTGAATTTGCTTTTGCATATTCTATTGATTCTGTCATTAAATCGTCGTAAGTTGGGAAACTTGCTGAGCGAATTGTTCCAATAGCAACAGGATATTCGGGTAAGCTCATTTTGCAAAGCATTAAATGAATTCCAGGGTCTTTTTCGTATTGGTCGTGAACCAAAATATCATCTAAAGTAATTCTGTTTTCGCCTAACGTTACAACTTCAAGTCGAGTTCCATTTAAACGAATGCCTTTTTTCTTGTCAGTTCCAAAAAGCATTGGCTCTCCATGTTTCAAAACTATTTGATGGTCGTCTCGTAAATCTCTTGATGTAATTTGGTCGTGAGTTTTGTCAGCGAAAATAACGCAATTTTGCAAAATTTCAATTACTGAAGTTCCATCATGTTTGGCTGCATCCATCATAGCTTCGCTCATCAGTTTGATATTATTGTCAGGAACTCTTGCAAAAAAAGTACCTTGTGAACCAATAACTAATTCTCCTGGATTGAACGGATGTTCAATTGTTCCGTAAGGCGAAGTTTTAGTAACTGTTCCCATTGGTGTCGTAGGAGAGTACTGACCTTTTGTTAAACCATATATTTGATTATTGAATAACATGATATTAACATCAACATTACGTCTTATAATGTGAATGAAGTGATTTCCGCCAATAGCCATAGAATCGCCGTCGCCTGTTGCAATCCAAACGCTTAATCTAGGATTTGCAACTTTTGCACCTGATGCAATTGCATGAGCTCTACCATGAATTCCATGAAAACCATAAGTATTAACATAATATGGAAATCTGGAAGAACAACCTATACCAGAAACCATTAAAAAGTTTTCTTTTCTATATCCAATTTTAGGGAAAACATTTTCAATAGCAGCTAAAATAGCATGTGCACCGCAACCAGGACACCACTTAACCATTTGGTCGCTAATAAAATCGTCCTTTTTTAAAGGAATATTCGATCTTTCAATTGTTAGATTTTCTTCCATATTAATTTGCTAAAATTTTATTAAATTTTTCAGTTAATTCATTAGTATTGAAAGGTAAGCCCTGAACTTTATTGTGTTGTTCGTATTTAAAATCAGGCTCTTTCATTCTAAAGTAATTTACCAATTGACCTGCATTTAATTCACAAACTACAATTTTCTTAAATTTAGAAAATAGTTGATGAATATTTTTAGGCAATGGCATTATATAGTGAATATGTGCATGACTAACTTTTTTTCCTGCATTTTGCATTTCAACAACAGCAGCATTTACAGCTCCATAAGTACTTCCCCAGCTAACTACCAATAAATCGCCTTCGGCATTTCCTTCAACTTCTTGTTCGGGAATAAAATCGGCAACTTTTTCAACTTTTTCGGCTCTGTATTTAACCATTAATTCATGGTTTTGTGGGTCGATAGAAACATTTCCAATGCCACTTTCTTTTTCGAGTCCGCCAATTCGGTGTCTTAAGCCATCAGTTCCTGGAATCGCCCATTGTCTGACTAATCTTTCATCACGATTGTATGGTTTATAATTTGGATCGTTTGGTTTTGCTATTGGTGGATTAATAGATGGTAAATCGGCAACTCTTGGTATTTTAAATAATTGTGAACCAAAGCCAATGTAACCTTCTGTTAATAGAATAACTGGAGTCATGTGTTCTAATGAATACTTGGCTGCCATGTATGCGTAGTAAAAACAATTTGATGGAGAAGAAGCCGAAATAACAATTACAGGACATTCGCCATTTCTTCCCCAAAGTGCTTGATAAAGGTCAGATTGTTCAGATTTAGTAGGTAATCCAGTTGAAGGACCAGCTCTTTGAACATCTACAATAACAAGTGGTAATTCTGTCATAACAGCTAATCCAATAGCTTCTGATTTTAAAGATAGTCCTGGTCCAGAAGTAGTTGTTAATGCTAATGACCCTGTAAAGCTAGCACCGATTGCTGCACAAATACCTGCAATTTCGTCTTCGGCTTGTAATACTTTTGCTCCTAAATTTTTATATTTAGAAAGTTCCATTAATATTTCGGTTGCTGGAGTTATTGGGTAAGAGCCAAGAAATAATGGACGACCAGAGCGTTCTGCAGCAGCTAAAAAGCCCCATGCAGTTGCTACATTCCCTGTTATATTTCTGTATTTAGCTTTTTCAACTTTTGAAGGTGGAACATATATTTTTGCATTAACTGCTTCAATAGTATCAGCATAGTTAAAACCTTCTTTTAGTAAAGTTTTATTTAGTTCAACTATTTCTGGTTTTTTCTTGAATTTTTTTTCAAAAAAGTTTATTGTGTGTTCAATTGGTAAGCTAAATAAATAATACACCATACCAAGTGCAAATATATTTTTACTCTTATCAATAGATTTATTATCTAAATTCAAATGACCAACAGCATCTTTCGACATTTTGTTCATTTGAACAGGAATGATGTTATATTTACTAAGCGAATTATCATCAAGAGGATTTTTTGTATATCCTGCTTTAGCAAATGATTTTTCGTCAAAAGAGTCAATATTTAAAATAATTGTAGCACCAAGCTTACACCATTTTAAATTAGCCTTTAATGAAGCGGGATTCATTGCAATTAAAAAATCACAGAAATCACCTGGTGTATTAATTTTGTTACTTCCGAAACGTACTTGAAATCCAGAAACACCGGCTACAGTATTTTGTGGAGCACGAATTTCGGCAGGAAAATCAGGAAAAGTTGCAATATCGTTACCTACTTGAGCAGCAGTTTCAGATAAAAGAGTTCCAATAAGTTGCATTCCATCTCCAGAATCGCCAACAAATTTAATAACAACTTCATCGTTCTCAACAGTCTTTGTTTTAACTTCCATAAAATTGTTTTGTGTTAAATAATATTATTTTTTCGCAAAATTAAGTTTATTCATTAAATTAATTCAATTTTAATTAGTTTTTTTATAAAAAAAATTAATAATGCTAATTTTAAATATAAAATATTGATATGCAGATAATTAAAACTTTGAATGGAATAACACCTTCTTTTGGAGAAAATTGCTTCCTTGCAGATAATGTTACAATTATTGGTGATGTGGTTATGGGTGATAATTGTTCGGTGTGGTTTAATGCAGTAGTTAGAGGAGATGTTAATCCAATAAAAATTGGCAACAATGTAAATATTCAAGATGGAGCAATTTTACATAATACTTATAAAAAAACAACTCTAAATATTGGAAATAATGTTTCGGTAGCTCACAATGCAATTTTGCATGGATGCACCATAAATGACAATGTATTAATAGGAATGGGGGCAATTGTTATGGATAATGTAAAAATTGAAAGTAATTGTATTATTGCTGCTGGAGCTGTTGTTCTTGAAAATACAATTATAGAAGAAGGAAGCATTTATGCAGGATTGCCAGCAAAAAAAGTAAAAGCTATAAGTCCAGACTTGATAACAGGCGAAATACAAAGAATTGCAAGTAGTTATATTAAATATGCTGAGTGGTATAAAAAATAATTAATTATTTCAGTTATTTTTTTTGGTTTTAATTATTAAAACGTATATCTTTGTATCCTCAAAAAATGGTTCGGTAGTTCAGTTGGTTAGAATGCCGCCCTGTCACGGCGGAGGTCGCGGGTTCGAGTCCCGTCCGGACCGCAAAAAGCTTCAGAAATGAGGCTTTTTTTATTTTAACTCAATTCCTTAATCCTCTGCAATAGCGTAGGATGCGAGTAATTCAGAAATACATCAAGTGAGTGAGGAGTGAGGTTGCTAAGATTTTTTACTGAGAGTTTTATTAAACCTGAAATAAGGTGCTTTGCATTATAGTTTTCTTTGGCGTATTTATCGGCTTGGTATTCGTTTTTGCGAGAAATTACATTCATAAAAATCCCTAAAATCATGTTAATTGGGCTAAATAAAACTCCAAATGCAATAATCCCAATATGAAACGATGGCGTTTCAACACCAAGTGAGTAAGAAAATTCAGGAATAGTTAAAAACAAGGACATAATATATAAAGTCATTCCGGTTTGTATAAGCGAAATAATAAGCGAAATAAGAGTGTGTTTCTTTTTGTAATGTCCGATTTCGTGAGCTAAAACTGCAACTATTTCTTCTTTTGTTAAATCATTAATTAGAGTATCATAAAGTACAATGCGTTTTTTTGCTCCAAGTCCGGTGAAATATGCGTTTGCTTTGGTAGAGCGTTTTGAACCGTCGATTACAAAAATATTGTTTAGTTTGAATCCTGTTTTTTCGGCAAATTTTACAATTTCGTCTTTTAAATCGCCATCTTCTAGTGGAGTTTGTTTATTAAATAATGGAACTATTAGGTTTGAATAAAACATAGTCATAAAAAGCATAAAAATGCCAATTATTCCCCATGCATAAAGCCAAAAATATTGTCCTGAAATTCCGTAAAACCACATAATAAGAGTCATTAAGCCACCGCCTATAATAATTCCTAAAATACCACCTTTAATTTTATCCAAAATAAAAGTTTTAATGGTAGTTTTATTAAATCCAAAGCGTTCTTCAATCACAAAAATATTGTAAAGTGTAAATGGAGTATTCAGTATATCAGACAGAAACATTATTATTCCGAAAAATACTAAAGCCACTAAAATTGGATTTTCGACATAGTTTCTTGCCAAATTATCGAAAAATGCAAAGCCTCCGAAAAACAACATTAGCATTATAAGTACAAAGCTGAAAGTGCTTGTAATGATTCCAAAGTTGCTGTTTGTTTTGTCGTATTCTTGAGATTTTTGGTACTTTTCTTCGTCGTAAATACCTTGTAATTCGGGTGGTAGAGTCTTGCTCCATTTTGTTGCATTCAGATAATCAAGAAGTCTTTCAAGTAAATAATCGAATATCAAGATTGAAACTATAATCCAAAAAATTGTTGTTGCCATTTATGAAGAATTTAAAATTTTTGAAGTTAGAATTTTGGAATTTAAGATTTAAAAGAAGTTGAGATATTTTTAAAAAATTATTCCATTTGCTGATTTAATTTTTGCTGGTCAGCTTGTCGCTGAGTTAGCGTGTTCATGTAACTTCGAGCCGATTTGTTTTTTAATTCGGTGTATGATTTTTTAGCCCAGTCGATTGCTAAATCTAATTTTCCATCTACTTCGCATGCTAAAGCCATGTTATATGTTGCTCGTCCTGCAATTTTTGGGTCAGAGTTTGAAATGTTTTTTTGCCATATTTCAGCTGCTTCTGACCATTCGTTTGCACGAACTTTTAATTTTGCTGTTTCAAAATCGTCAGTTCCTTTAGTGTAATACGAACGGCTAACCGAAACCCAAACTGGAGAAATTCTGATTCCATATTGGCTTCCAGCAAATTTTCCAGCTTCAATAATACAAGCTCTTTGTGCAGGCAAACGTCCGTATGCTTGATCTTGCTTTTCTCCAACTGCATACCAAAATTTGTGGTCGGTAAAAATATTTTGGTCAACAATTGATTGGTTTCTAGGGTCGTAAATTCTCCAGCCAGCCATAATTCCAATATCCATTGTAGCTTTATGTTCAGTGTATGGAACTTCTTTATCGCCGACTTTCTTTTTGGCTTCATGAGTGCTGTAACGAACTCCTGTGTTTGAATCAAAAATTTCAAGAGCTATAAGTGCATCAACATCATTGTCTTTGCAGATTTGTTCAACTTCATTCCATTCAAGCGGGGCAGGCCATTGTGCAGTTCCTAAGCCTCTTAAATCAAGATTTGAAGGAACTTTAACAGTGTATCTTGGACTTGAAACCAAAACATCGGCAACTCCATCAACGCAACGGAACGAAGCTTCACGGTCAACCTGAATTCCTTCACCAGTTAAAACACCTTCAAGAATGTTATTAAATTTTTCACCTTTGCCTGGCAAACTTCTATTTGTAACGACAATTGATTTGATGTTTGATGGAACTGTAATTTGTGCAGGCACAAGCACTTTCATTGTGATAGATGAAGTAGAACATGAGGTGAAAGTTATCATGTATAAGCTTAAAATAATTACGACAATTGAGGTTAATTTCATAAAATTAAGATTTAAAAATTGCTGAAATTGTACAAAACAAAAGTACAACAATAGTTTAAGAGATGAAAGATTTTTTCTGCAACTGAAAGTAATTGAGAAATGATATTTTTTCTTTAAATTGAAAATATTGGTTATTCGACATTTTAAGTAGAAACAGTATTAATTTTAATATTTTCTTTTACTTTTTTTATCGAAAAAAAGTAACAAAAAACTTTTAATTGCAAGAACTCACTCCGTCTGCGACTTCGCTCAAACAGCTTGCAATTTATAAGGAATTATTATTACGCTTCGCTGAGCTTTAACAAAATGTATATCATTTTTGTAAGTTTTCATTTTTTATTTTTTATATCTATTCGTCATTTCTCACTAATTTTGTCGAATAACCAAAATATTATTCTTTTAACAAAAAAACTTTTGTTAAAAATTTTGACAAAATTAATTTTGTTATTACAATGGCTAAAGATTCTTAGTTCGATGTCTATTAATAACTTCCATAATATTTTCTCAAAAACCATTCGAGTGAAAGCAATAGAAGAATAATTCCAAATATTAGTTTGTAGTTTATTACATCGTCAATATTTTTTTCAGAATACATTATTGGAGCAATGTTTTTATTCAACTGAATATTGTCGATAATTTTGTTAGAATGAAGAGGATAGGAGAACAAACCTCCGTTAAAATCAGTTAATTGTTTCAATAATTTATGATTTGCAATTGTATTCTCTGACTCAATATTTATAGGAAGAATAGAAAAACTGCCTTTTTTTGAAAGCATTTTATCGCTTATTTTTAATGATGCTAAATAGCTATAAATTCCTTCTTTGAAAATTCCTGCATTAAGTCTGTATGTTTTTTCAGTTTTATTGAATGTGAATGGGTATTTAATTCCTTCATTATCAATTATCTCTATTGTAATATCGCCATCATTGTTTAATTCAAAGCTATTGTTGTAATACTCGGCATCGAAAATTATTGGCTCAGATTCGTTAAACATTTTTTTATGGTTTAGTACAAATTGGTCTTTTTGAACTTTAAGTGCCAGATATTGAACTATTTTATTCACAAATTCGTTAAATAAATCGTGATTTTCTTTTTCAATATAATTGTTAATTTTCCAACGCCATATTCCTTCCCCCAAAATAAATCCAGCTTTGTTTTCAGAATTATTTACAAAAAATAAAAGTGGCTTAGAAGTATTTACATTTTTAATTGTTTGAAACAGCATTACTTCGCAATTTGGAGATGTTTTGTAATCGCCAAAAGGAACAACTAGTGGTGGATATTTGTTGAAAATGTTTTTCATATCATCGTTAAGCTCGAAATATGTAAAATCCTTGTTAACACTAGGCTTTGCATCTTCAGATGAGCCTTTCGATTGATTTATCGCTATTCCAAGATTTTGAGAATTTATTTGCTTTATATTTGACTGGCTTCCTAAAATAAACAAAACTGGAATTTTAGACTTATTAATTTCGGTTAAAATATTGGTAATGTTATTTGTAAGCGAAGGAAGTTGGTGTAGAATTACTAAGTTGTATAGAGTTATATTGTTTTTGAAATCATTAATGTTAAAACATTCAATTTCAAAGTTTTGATTTGAAGTTAATGCACCTTTTAATGCTCCAATATCAGGATGTGTAGAATTTGAAAGTATCAGTATTTTTTGGCGATTATCGATAACATCAATTGCGAATTTCTTTTCGTTGTTTTTTATATTTGTTTCATTATTTAACGGTACAATTTCGACTTTATAATGTTGTAATCCAGGCGATTTTGCTTCAATTTCAAAATTTACAGTTTCCGAAAAATTGTCGTTGGTAATAATTACAGGTTTTGTAAAAATCGGATTATTGTTTTGAGAAATAATCAATTTCGATTCCTGACCTTTTAAGCCTGTTGTAGTATAAAATATTTGAACAGGAAACGTATTTCCCAAAAAAGCAATTTTATTACAAATTACTTCTTTCAAATAAATGTCTTTTTGTTCGGAGCTATCGCCTAATGCAATTGTATATATCGGGTAATTAAGGTTTTTGGCATTATAATAAGGGTTTGAACCTTCGTTATAAATTCCGTCACTGGCTATAATTAAAGCACCAATATTCTGATTTGAATAGCGATTTTCTATCTCTTTAAACAATTTTGAAAACGAAGTTATTTTTCCGTCGTAATTGTATGTCAATGTGTCGTCAATTTTATTAGAAAACGACAATGTTTTAATGTCATAATTGTCTGATAATTGATTAACTATGGAGTCAATAGAAGCAGGCAGTTTTAGAAGTAAAGTGCTATCGGAATTTATTTTAATTGATTCAGAATTGTCGTTTGCAATAATAATAATAGGCTTTTCGATATAAGTCGAAACAGAATTAATTATTGGCGACAATATTAAAAGTAAAATAATGAAAATTGAAACGAACCTGAAAACCATCAGTAAATTTCTGACAGCATTTTTCATATCAATTAGTTTTTTGTCTCTTCTGTAAAACCAATAGGAGAGTGCTACTGAGAAAATTAAACTCAAAACAACAAATAAACCGGAGTAAGAAGTGTCAAAGGAAATCAATTAGTTATAAGTTAAAAGTTATAAAGTACAAAGTGTAAAGTGTAAAGGCTGAAGTATGGAAATACAACAGCCTTTTTACAATATTTATTTTAAACATAATTAAGTTTGCATTCCACCACAAACATTAATAGTTTGCCCGCTAACATAAGAAGATAAGTCGGAAGCAAGATAAACAACAGTGTTCGCTACTTCCTCTGGCAATCCACCTCTTTTTAATGGAATTTTATTGTACCATCCAGTTTTTACGTCTTCTGGTAAAGTTGCTGTCATATCTGTTACAATAAAACCTGGAGCAATAGCATTACATCTTACATTTCTAGCACCAAGTTCTTTAGCAATAGATTTTGAGAATCCAATAATTCCAGCTTTAGATGCAGAATAATTTGATTGTCCGGCATTTCCACCAACTCCCACTACAGAACTAATATTAACAATTGAACCAGACCTTTGACTTAACATTGTTTTTTGAACAGCTTTAGTCATGTTGAAAACCGATTTAAGATTAACATTAATAACTAAATCCCATTGTTCTTCGGTCATTCTCATTAATAAATTATCACGAGTTATTCCAGCATTATTCACTAAAGCATCAACTCTTCCAAAATCTTTTACAATTTGGTCAACTGTAGTTTGGCAATCGTCGAATTTACTTGCATTTGAAGCATATCCTTTAGCTTTTATTCCAAGGTCGTTAAGTTCTTTTTCGAGTGATTTCATATTGTCGTCAAAAGACAAATCAGTAAATGCAACATTTGCACCGTTTTTAGCACACACAACAGATATTGCTCTTCCGATACCTCTTGCTGCACCAGTAATTAAAACCGTTTTTCCATCTAGTAATTTCATACTTTTATCAAATTAAATTTTCAATAATGTTATTTCACAAATACAAAGTAAATCTTATAATATTTGTGTTATTTACAACAAAAATAAATATTCCGTCAAATAATCCATCTAATTTTTATCACCAATTTTAAATAGTATTGATTTTTATACAAAAAACACTTAGGTTTGTTTAAAATTTAAAATAATTACTATATGAAATCAATTTTATCAATTTTTGGGTTTTGCATAATATTATCAAGTCAATTATTTGCACAAGGACCATTTGTTGGACCTCTTTATAGCAAGTCAACTACTTGGTTATTTAGCAAGTATGTTTCAGATCAGGGACCAGGTATGGATTATGCTATTTCTGGAGGTCAAAGTTTTGGTATTTATGGAGGATATGATGTTTCAGAGAGTTTCGGAGTACAATTAGAAATGTTAATAAATAAACATGTTCAGAATTATAGAGGTGATGATTATGGAATAAGTTACGATTCAAAAGTTGACCTTCGATCATTTGATTTACCAATTTTAATTAAATTAGGTAGTCCTGTATATTTTGAAATGGGACCTGTGTTTTCATTTTTGACAAAGGGCACTTATACTTTAGATGTTAATACATATAATTTTATGGATACTACATTTAGTGTTAAAAGTGATTATAAAACCAATATTGGATTAGCTATTGGTTTTGGTGGAGACATAAAATTAGCAGATAATTTATTTATCAATTTAGGACTTAGAGTTACACCAGGATTAGTTAATTTAGGTGGTGTTGATGCTTGGGGTAGAAATAAATCTGATTTAGAATTTGCTAAAGATGAAAAGGCTAAAAACTTAAAGACTTCTTCTTTGGCTGGTGCAGTTCATATTGGAGTAAAATATAAAATTGAATAGAATATTAAAGTAAAATATTTAAAAAGGCTGAAAGTTAATTTTCAGCCTTTTTTAATTTTAATTTGTCAGGATTTTGATAATTGTTCCAGAAACGAATAAGTTCAACAGAATTATTATTAATTTTATAATAAAGAGTAATTTGAGGCACAATGTTAATCTGATGAATTTTTTTAAGTTAGTTTTAGGAAAATAATTTGGATTACAAGAAATGAGATAAATAACCTGTTCTACCTTATCAATAAAATCAACAGCAACCTTATCGTCCCATTTATTTAAAAGATAATCAATATTTTGCCAATAATCAGTAGTAGCAACATCAGACAAAATAATTTTCATTCCTTACATTACAAAATTCGCAACTATCTGTTTGTTTGTATTTAGGTTTAGCAAAACATCCACTTCGCTAACTTATTTATGTAGCATTTGCCACAAAATCAAAATATTAAACTTATTTTGACTTTATTGAATTATAAATAACCTCCTGAATTTTCTCCCGAATATTCATTTTAATCAGCTTTTTATTTTCTTGGTCGGGGCAAATACGATTTGAAAGGAAAATATAAACTAAATTTTCGTCAGGGTCAGCCCATGCAATTGTACCTGTAAAACCTGTGTGTCCGAAGCTGTTTGGAGAAGCTAATCGGCAAACAGGGCTGGGTTTTAAACCAGTCTGTTCGGGTTTATCGAAGCCTAAACCTCTTCTGTTATCGATATCGCAATATTGGCATTTTGTAAATAATTCGATAGTTTCGGGGTTAAAATATTTTTTGCCTCCATAACTACCTTTTTGAAGCAACATTTGCATAAGTTTAGCCAAGTCGTTTGCATTTGAGAATGTTCCAGCATGTCCGGCAACTCCACCAATCATTGCTGCTCCGGGGTCGTGTACGTAACCTTGAATCAATTGCTTTCTATAGTCGGCATCAAATTGAGTAGGAGGCATTCGTAAAACTGGAAACCTGTCGGCAGGATTATAGCCCAAAGTTGAAGCCCCAAGAGGAGAGTAGAAGTTTTTAGAAGCAAATACATCAAGTTTTTCGCCACTTTGTTGCTCAACTATTCGTTGAAATAAATAAAAACCTAAATCCGAATATTTGTACTCTTTTTTTTCTAAAAGTTTTGAATCACGGATTCTAAAATACATGCTATCAGTATATTCTTTTTTAATGTATATATTTGGATAAACTAAAAGCGGAAATACTGAAGATTCTTTTGTGCTATATAAATCAGTTTTTAAAGCTTTATCTTTAACAGTTTTCATCCAGAATGGAATCCAAGGACTTAGTTGAGCCTGATGCGTTAAAACATCCTTAATTAAAATATCTGCTTTGTCAGATGAATCCAGATAAGTGAGATATTCGCCAAGTTTTTTATTGAAATCAAATTTATCTTCTTCGTACAATTTCATTAATGAAGCAGTGGTTGAAACCATTTTAGTTATCGAAGCTAAATCGTAAATATTGTCGTTTGTTATAGGGTATTTTTTACTTTCAAAGGTTTGATAACCAAATGATTTGTTGAAAATTACTTTTCCATCTTTTGCGACTAAAATTTGACATCCGGGATATGCTCCTTCGCGAATACCATTAATTGCAATTGAATCAATTTTTTCTAATTTAATTCTGTCAATATCAGCTAGTTCAGGGATTGTGTATTCAAGCCTCAATTGTTTCTCAAGTATAATTCCTGTTCCTTCTCCAAAACCACCTGCACTTACAGGAAGTTTTCCAAGTGCAGGAATTCCTCCAAAAATTAATTGTGCCGAATACATTTGTGCCAATTCAGAATCTTCGTAAGACATTATTACTGCTGATGCATTATTAATTCCTGAAAATGAATCCAATATGTAAGGATTTGCAAAAAAATCAACAATTACCTTAGTTTTTTCTGATAGCTGATTTATAAAGTCGAGATTATCTTTAGAAATTCCAAAGTTTTTTGCAGGAGAATTGTTAGAGTTGTGAATTCCAACTATAACTAAATCAAATATTTTAAGCGAATCAATTAAAGCATTGGTTTTTGCAGTTGGATTGTTTTTAGGAATCTGAAAATTACTAACTTCCAGATATAAATTTAAGTAATTTTGAAATGTATTTTGTTTTGATTCATTTACTGCAACGGTTGCAATTTTAAGAGTATCAAGATTTTGAATTGGAATAATTGAATCTCTATTTGTTACAAGTGTAATAGCACTTTTAACCAATTTATGATTTATAATGTCAGATTGAACAGAGTTTAAATCATAATACAAATTTTCGGTATTTATTATTTGCTTGTTTTTAAGTCCTGTCCACGATTTGAACAATAATATTTTACGACATCTATCATCAATTTCTTTCTGACTTATTTCACCATTTGTAATTGCATTTTTAATTTCCTCAATTGCTTTTGGAACATTGCCCGAAAATAACAAAATATCGTTTCCTGCAAGAAGTGCTTTAACATCAACAACTCCGGGAGGAAAATAATCGCTAACACCTTTCATATTAAGAGCATCGGTAAAAATCAAACCTTTAAATTGCAATGTATCTTTTAGTAATCCATGAACAATTTTAGGAGAAATGCTTGCTGCCAAATTTGGAGTTGTATCTAAAGCAGGAATTTTTAAATGAGCTGTCATAATGCTTCCCAAACCAGAGTTAATCAATTGTTTAAAAGGATAAAGCTCAAGCGAATCAAGTCTATTGTACGATTGCGAAATTAAGGGTAAAGCTAAATGCGAATCGGAGTTTGTATCGCCATGCCCCGGAAAATGTTTTCCTGTTGCAAGTACATTCTGGTCTTGCATGCCTTTCATATAAGCAGTTCCTTTACTAGCAACATTGTATTTGTTTTCACCAAACGAACGACTGTTAATTACAGGATTTTTTGGATTATTGTTAATGTCAATAACAGGAGCAAAATTTATATTTATCCCAACACGCTTACATTCCATCGCAATTTGTTTACCCATTTCATAAATAAGCTCATCGTTTTGAATAGCACCAAGCATTATTTGTCGTGGATATTTAGGAGTGCTGTCAAGTCGCATCGATAATCCCCATTCTCCATCAATAGAAATCATTAGAGGCACTTTAGATACAGCTTGGTACTTGTTTGTTAAATTAGCTTCTCTGGAAGGACCACCTTGCATGAAAATAAGTCCGCCAATTGCATTTTCTTTAATTATTTTTTCAATATAATCTTCGTGTTGTTTGTCTTTATTGGAGTATGCTGCAATCATAAAAAGCTGACCAATTCTCTCGTCAGGAGTTAATGATTTCATTACAGAATCAACCCAAAGTGTATCTGAATTAGTGTAAAATGGCGGAAGAATAACTTTCTTATCATCTGATTGTGGTTTTACACAGATTAATTTCGTGTTTAATGTAAGTAATGTTAATGTAATCAGTGCTATACGTAATATCATTTTATGTTATTTTATATTGTGGAAATTTTATAAAACAAAAATAGAAAGTAATAGAAGAGCTTTGAAGTACTATCTAATTAGTTTTAAACAATTAAGCGTGGATAACTCAATCCGATGTAAAGCCCCAAGCCCCAAGTTTAAAATTCCAAGCTCCAAAATGGAATATTTTTAACTTTAAGTACTTA
>Ga0154347_1025_pt1 | contig 15850 bp, 13 predicted proteins | sample RifGroA2_FD_115875 | JGI IMG/M metagenome (GOLD analysis project Ga0154347, IMG submission 115875) | Bacteroidetes bacterium GWA2_31_9
GCTTTAAGAGTAATTTCATCAATGCCCGATTGGAATCCAGGCGAAAATGATGGAACAAAAGTAACAGCTAAAATGAGTCTTCCTATTAACTTTAAGCTTCAGTAAAAAGTAAACGAATTGTTATTCTCAAAGAAAAAGCCAGATTTGCAATTTTAGCAAAGTCTGGCTTTTTCAAAAAATGAAAACCTAAGAACTCATTAATCCTTTTTCGCTTTTAATTCCATTACAATAGCCCCAATGCACATTAAAACCAATAATGCTGAACTGGCAAATGAAATAGTTTCTCCTGTCGCATAAGCACTTGGCTCGAACTTAAATTCCACCGTGTGTTCTCCTGCTGGGATTTTCATTGCTCTTAATACATAATTTGCTCTGAAATGTTCAATAGCTTTACCATCAATATAGGAATTCCAGCCTTTTCCACTATTATAATAGATTTCTGAAAAAGCAGTAAGTTGTTCAATAGAAGATTTTGATTTATATGTCAAATGATTTGGTTTATAATCAGTTAAAGAAATTATTGCAGTACTATCTATTTTTGGAACAAAACCTTTTACTTTGTTTTCAAATCGTTTATCAACAATTAACGTTTCTGCCGGATTGAAGTTATCTAACGCAACAATTTCAGAATCTGCATTTTCGACAAGTTTATAATTACTAACAAACCACGCATTTCCGAGTGCTCCATAATTTTTTTGAACAACTGCACCTTGATCTTTAGTAGGGACAATAAAATATTTTGTATTAAGCATATTTAATACAGACATATTGTTTTTTGATATTTGTTTTTCAATTATTTCCTGATAACGTTTCATTTTTGCACCATGATAACCTCCAATAGATTTATGAAAATACGAAGTGCTTGCATCGTTAAAAGTACTAACCGAAAGATTTAAAACCCTGAAATCGGGATCTTTATCTTGAAGTATTTGAATATCTGCTTGAGTTGGTTTAAAGGGAGTAGTTGCTTCTCTTTTTGCGGTAAAATTATCATTGTTTAAATAACGCTTATTTACTGTCCACATATCAAAAATAAGTAAAAGTGCTAAGGAGATATAAACATATTTAACCGATAATTTTTTAAAATAAAAAGCAAGCATTGCTCCAGCAAAAAGCAAAATAAATATTAATGAACGAAAAGCATCTGATGTAAGCATTGATTTACGGTCTTCTTTTATTGCATTTACAAGAAATTCAGGCCAACCGTTTGATATTAGTTGTGCATCTGATGCTGCACTGAAATTAAAAAACATTCCCGGCATAACTGCAAAAATCAAAAGTATCCCACCAACTGAAGCAATTGCAATTTTAAAAGCTTTCATAAATCTTGCTTTATCATCAGAATTCTCAATAAATTGTTTCAATGCGAGTATTCCGAGTAAAGGCATTGCAAATTCAATAATAATCAATATCATCGAAACAGTTCTAAACTTATCGTAACCTGGGAAATAATCAAGAAATAAATCAGTAAAAAACATAAAGTTTCGACCCCAACTGAGAAAAAGTGCAAAAATAGTAGCAGTTAATAACCACCATTTTATATAGCCTTTTACATAGAATAGTCCAAAAATGAATAAGAAAAATATTATTGCTCCAACATATACTGGTCCTGATGTTCCGGGCTGATCTCCCCAATATAGTGGTAGTTGTTTACAAATTGCATCAGTATTTGGAACACCATTGTCTTTTAATGCTTTAAACGTTGCAGAGTTTTTTCCAACTTCGCCTATTGAAGCTCCTCCCATAAAGTTTGGAACTAACAAAGTCCATGATTCTGAAATGCCATAACTCCAAGCTGTTGCATAGTCTTTATCAAGTCCTCCAGTTTTATTCTGCTGATCTTCGGTTAATTCAGACTTTCCACGCATTGACTCCTTACCATACTCATAAACCAGCCATAGACTTGTAATGTTAGTAGAAAATGCCAGTAATATAGTAATTGCTAATACAGCAGAGGATTTAAAAAATTTAGAAATGGCTTTTTCAATAATTGATTTATAAAAAAAGAACAGAATAAATACTAAAACAATTAATAAAGTATAATAAGTTATCTGAAAGTGATTTGCGAGTAATTGTAATGCTAAAAACAAACCTGCAATGGCAGATCCTGCAATTATTTTTTTTCGATATGCAAGCACAACTCCACCAATTATTGGAGGCATATATGCTAGAGCTAATGCTTTAGTATTGTGTCCAACAGCTTCTATTATAAAAAAATACGATGAAAAAGAATAAGCAATAGCACCTCCGATTGCCAGCCAAGGATTAACTCCAAAAATTAACAAAAGAATATAAAAACCAATTAAGCTTATAAATAAATAATTTGCAGGTTTTTCAAGACCCAAATTCATAATCAAATTTGCATATCTAACTAAGTTAGCCGAGTATTCCACAGAAATTAAATAAGCTGGCATACCACCAAACATGCTATTTGTCCATAATGTCTGTTCTCCGGTTTTTTCCTTAAAATCAGTAATTTCTTTCGACATTCCTAAATACTGATTCATATCCGATTGACTGACTCGCTTGCCATCTAATAAAGGGCTGAAATAAGCAAATGTAATAGAGAGAAAAACCACAATCGCCACCAAATGAGGCACAAACATCTTGAAATTTAATTTTTGCATATATTTTAATTTTGAGGAATAAAATAAAAATCTTTATCAACTAATTTAATATCATTTTCAGAAATTGGAATTAACTTTTCATCTTCAAGAACATTTACACTATAATTCATTTCTTTAAATAATTCAATCACATGTAATCTGTTTTCAATACCCGATAATTCTGTTTGCACAAGTGGACGATGTTTAGAAATTAGCTTTTTAAAATTATCAAAAACAATGCTTTCATAACCTTCAACATCACATTTTATAAAATCAATTTTAGTTAAGTCTGCAAAAAGTTCGTCAGGAATTTTCATTTCAACATCGAAAAACGAAACATATTTTTCTTCGGCACTTGATGTTATTTTTGTAAGACCATGTCGTAAAACTCCATCACGTTCTGGAATTCCCATTTGTACAGTTTTGTTTTCGCCACCAAGTGCAACCTGAAAAAGCTTATAATTTGTGTCAGATGATTTCATATTCGATTTCCAGATATTTGCAAACATTGGAATTGGCTCAACAGAATATAGTTTGCCATTTTTTCCTGCATATTTCGACATAAAATACGAATAATATCCAAGATTTGCTCCAATATCAATACAGACAAAATCTTGCTTAACAATGTTTTTTAAATTAAATATTTCGGGATATTTTTTCTTTAAACAGCCATTTTTGACCAGAAAAATATATATTTTACTAACAATTTTGAGATATGTATTAATTCCGAATAATTTTACAAGAAGTTTACGAATTGATTTCATCTATTTTTTATTAATTGCTCGTATTCAGGCGTTTGAATGTTTGTTGTTAGTCGTTTGTGGTTTGTTGTTGCTACGCATTTCTCTCATTTTTACTATCAACTTGTTATTCTTTTTTCGTTTTGTGTTCATGTTTTCAAGTTGATTTGTTTTGGAGCTTGTAGCTTGGACTTTGGAGCTTTTTTATTTTATTTCCTCGTAATCAACATATTCTCCAATATCTGAATTAAATTTTTTATTGTCGTTTTTGTATTCTACAGTTACTTCGCCCTCTTTTTTGTTGGTTTGATTTTGATTTGTCATATTTTTTACTGTTTTCTTTAAAAAATATTTTAGCCATAATTTAAAAAGAAAACCTATTACATAAATTACTAAAAAGGTAATAAGTATAAATTTTATTAAAAACATTTGTATTAAGTTATGATTAGAACTATTGTATTTCTAAGCGACTTAATGCAAAATCTCTTAAGCATTCAGTCATTTAAAATAGACAAAGATAAATTTTTTTGTGGAATTATTAATTTTCAGTTAACAATCAATTTGTTAAACAATAAAAAATTATAATAATATGATAGAACGTTTATTTCTATGAAATTAAATGTAAATTTAATTTCTTATTTACTTTATTAATATCGAAAGCCAAATCGCCAATAGATTGATTTTTAAACAATTTGGTTAATTCTGTTCTTATTGAATCTGATTTTTTATGCAACGGACAAAATTGCTTCATGTCATGGCTTTCATTACAAATTTTTAGACCCATTAAGCATAAATCAAATACTTCTAATCCATCAATTATTTCAACAATGTCCATTAGTGAAATGTTTTCTGGTTTTTTTGCTAAACCAAAACCTCCATGAGGACCTTTTGTTGAACTAAGTATTTTTGTTTTTGCTAACTGTTGCAAAATTTTTCCGAGAAAAGGAGTAGGTATATTTAACTCATTTGCAATTTGCTTAATACCAATTTTTTCATCGCCGTTTACATTCATTGCAACATAAACAACTGCTCTAATTCCGTATTTACAAGTATTCGATAACATATCCTGAATGTTTTTTCAAGATTAGATATTTTTTTTCATTAAATATCTACAAAAAATAATTTATACAACATAAAAATATGTGATATATAGCATGATACGGAATTAAATTAGTAGTATTTGGTCTTTTATTTAAACGATCGTCTAAATGCTTCTTTTGCAAATCGTGGAAACTTTCTTTTGCTTCCCCACAATTTTTTCATCATAATTGGAACAAATATATTTTTTAAACTTGATGGAGAAAGGCTTAAAAGCCTAGGATTCAGCATAACGTTTTTCCACGAACTAATTGAAACTTTTTCCATTGATGTGTACTTTTTTCTTTCAATAGAGATTTTTCTGGTTTTTAATAATAAATCGGGTAAATCTATTTGAACCGGACAAACCTCAGAACACTTTCTACATAATGTTGATGCAAAAGCCAAATGATAATTTTCGTCAAAACCCGCTATATATGGAGAAATTACTGAGCCTATTGGACCCTGATAAACTGTATTATATGTATATCCTCCAACAGTTCTATAAACAGGACAACCATTAAGGCAAGCACCACATCTTATGCAACTTAATGCTTCCCAATGGTCTTTTTGTTTAAAAAGATTTGTTCGTCCGTTATCTAGCAAAATTACATGCATTTCTTCGGGTCCGTCAATTTCGTCGGATTTTCGGGGTCCTGTAATTATGCTATTGTATGCAGTAACTTTTTGACCTGTTCCGTGAGTTGAAAGAAGTGGCCAAACAATATCAAAATCGTTGATTGATGGAATTACTTTTTCAATACCAACAACTACTATATGAATTTTTGGAAAAGAAAAAGTAAGAAAAGCATTTCCTTCATTTTCAGTTAATGCAATTCCACCAATATCAGAAACTATAAAATTTGCACCAGTAATTCCTGCTTGTGCCGATACAAATTTTTCTCGCAAATAATCTCTAACCCATGCAGTTAATTCTTCGGGGCTACTATGTTCAGGTGTTTTAAATTTTTCGTGAAACAATTCTGCTACATCCTCTTTGCTTTTGTGCATACATGGTGTAACAATGTGGTACGGCTTTTCGCCAGCAACCTGAACTATAAATTCGCCAAGGTCGGTTTCAACCGATTCAATATTGTGTTTTTGTAAAACATGGTTAATTTCGATTTCCTCAGTAACCATCGATTTGCTTTTAACAATAAGCTTTACCTCGTTTTTTTCAAGTATATCTACAATATAATCAGTTGCTTCTTTTGCGTCAGATGCCCAAAATACCTTTCCTCCGTTTGAAGTAAATTTTTGCTCAAATTGTAATAAGTATTTATCAAGATTAAGCAAAACTTCTCGCTTCAGAAAAGAAACTCTGTCTTTAGCTTTTGCAATATTTAAATACTGCGTATTACCTTTTTCAACAGCATTGTTATATTTAGATATATTGAATTTAATAGTATTTCGATGTTTAAGATCGAAAGAAATTTTATCGGAATCTAATATGAACTTCTTTTTATTATTCAAGTGGTAATTTTTCTGCTGTAAAGATATTAACAATAATATATTTTAAGAAAATAAAACAACATGTTTTCCTTGATTAAATCCTAAAACATAAATTGTAACGGTTATAGATAAATAAAAAAGTCGGTTTTCCTATGAAAACCGACTTTTTAGAAATATTAATATTCAATTATTTATTGTTTTTCAAGTGTAAAAACCTGACCTGAATTTAAAGGTTCAATAATCAAATTATTACCATCAAAACGATAAGTATAATTAAAATCATTTTGCATTCCTTCAAATTTAACAGTAAATGAAGAGTCAGAAATTGCAGCGATGTTTCCTTTTGATTCAATAATTCCAAGTTTTGTCGAAAATTTTGTAACTCCTTCAAAAGTATAAGTAGTTCCTTTGTTCATGTCGGCATATTCGCCAGTTGCATTAACAATTTTCCATTTACCATCAAGTTTTTCTTTTGGTGATCCTGCATTGTCAGAACTTCCACCTTTTTGTCCGCAAGACATTAGAACTGTTGCAATAAAAAACACTGCAAGGATTAAGAGATTTGTTTTTTTCATTTGAATTGATTTAAATTATTAATAAAAAGTAGTTTATTCGTTTATACTGAAAATTATTACATCTGATGAACCCTTTGATCCTTCGCTCGGATTATAGGTTGCAGAAGACAAACTTGATTCTGTTGCAGTTAGTGAAATTTCAATTCCATCATCTGAAATAAGCGATGGATTGGCAACTTTGGTTGCAGTAACCTCAAGATTGGAAACTATTCCTTGTGGAATATACCATTTACCATCAATTTTACTTGCTTCTGGCCAAGTTTCTCCTGCTATAATTAGGCTTCCATTATAAGAAAGTATTGCTTCCATGCGTTCACCGCATCTATTGCCACTTTCGCCTCCTGTAAAATAATTATATAATTTTAAAATATTTCCGTTTGCATCCATTTTGTAATAACAGCCGTCGCCAAATTGTGAAACATCATAATCGGTATATGCACCACGTCCCCCTATATAAATATTTCCGTTAATAATTCTTAGGCATGAAACATTGTTACGATCATTTGATTCGCCTTGCATTTGTTTTGCCCAGATTACATTTCCTTCGGAATCGGTTTTTACAATTCCCAAATATGTAGATACTCCACGTAAATCGGCAGCCAAATAAATATTTCCTGAAGCATCAATGTCAATATCGGTAATTCTTGAAGCGTAACCAATATCAAGTCGCTCAAACCAATCAAGTGTAGAGCCATTACTGGAAAATTTCATTAAAAATCCAGAATTATAATGACCTTCCCAACCAGCAACATAGACATCTCCATTTGCGGTAGCTTTTATTGTATAGCCTCTATCGTTGTAGCCAGATGAAGGGTCAATTCCGAGAACTGTAAGCGGATCAATATTTCCAGAATTGGCATCAATTACAAGTAAAAAAATCATTGCTTCTTCTGTTGCAATTCCTGCTCCTGTAGAGCCTGTAATAAATACCTTATCATTCTGAACATCAATTGCATAAGCTTTTGCCGAACTTTTTGATAATCCTGAATTATCGGCTACCCAAACCTTTTGCCAAAGCATATTTCCAGAAGAATTTATTTTTGCAATAAAAACGTCATTAAAGCCTTGTTTTGTAGTTCCTGCAATATAAATATTTCCAGTTGCATCAATTGCAATACACCTTGAACCACCGCCACCTTGTGAATGACCGTTTTCGGAAGGAGAAGGTTGATAATCTCTATCACCCAAATCGTATGACTTTGACCATACTACAGATTGATTTGTGAGGTTCATTTTTGTAATAAAAATATTCGCAGCATAGCCATCAGGTTGAGATGTTCCTACAAAATACATATTTCCGGCATTGTCGGTTACAGCACCCGAAAAGTCGTCTTCGTAAGCAGTTCCCCAAGCTTTTTCCCAGTTTAATGTGAAATCGGCAGGAGTATTTTTAATTATAGGATTTTCATCTTCAGGTGTTGGCTCTTCTTTTTTGCAAGACTCTAATATAAAGAAGGATACCAATAATAATAACAATAGTCGAAACATGTTCATATTTTTTTTTAAACTTAAACATTTTTTAAAAATTAACAAAGCTTTGAATTAATGCTTGTTTCCTAATTTCTTTCAAGTAAATCTAGTGTGTGTTTTAAACTTTCATAATTCCCAATGTTTCCATGACCCGGAATTACAATTTTTGCATCGGAATATTTCTTCATTACTTTCAGAACAGTATTTCCCCATTCCGAAATAACAGCATCTTCAGTATTTCCAAGTCCTTTTGATTGTGTTGATTTTATTAAACAACCACCAAAAAGTATTTTATAATTATCAATCCAGACTACAATATTATCAAAAGTGTGACCGCCACCTAAAAACCTACATTCTATTTTTAGTCCATTAAAATCAAAACTCAAAGAATCTGTAAAGGACGTTGACGGAATTGGCAAATTTAATTCTTTGCATTTCATTATTGTCAGGCTGTTTGCAATTGACTCAATATTAGTTTTTTGCATATATTCTAATCCACCAAGACAATCGTTATGAAAATGACCAATTATTAATTTTTTGATTTCTACTTCAAGTTTTTCATTTATATATTTACAAAGAATTTCTGTTTTTTCATTATCCATTGGAGTATCAATAATTACAGCTTCTTTGTTTTTAATAATTATAAGACCATTAGAAGAAAACCTCCCATACTGTTTATTTTCATCATAAGTAATATGAACAAAAACAGAATCACTTATCCTAATCAAAACAATATCCGAATTCACATATACAGTATCCGAATTTGCATATATACTTAACGACATGCTACTTAGAAGAAAAAAAAGAAAGTAAAAAGACTTCATAAAACTAAAATTTTAGAAAAAAAAAAGCTGCATAAAGCAGCTTAATTTTTTCAAAAGAAAAATTAATTATTTCTTTTTTGCACCTTTTGTAGCTTCAGCAGCAGCAATAGAATCTAACTTTGCTTGTTCAACTTGAGCAGCAGCAATAGAATCTAATTTTGCTTGTTCAGCAGCAGCAGCAGCAGCAGCTTCAGCTTCAACTACAGCAATTGAATCAGCGATTCTGATAGAATCTTGTTTTGCTTTTTCAGCTAATTGTTCGGCACTTGGTCCACAGGCAACTAAAAAAGCTACACCTGCTAATACGAATAATTTTAATGTTGTTTTCATGGGTATATAAAATATTTTATTTGGTGGCAAAATTATATTAAATTTTTAAACAAACTACAAAAAACGTTAAAATATTATAAATTATTTAAATTTGGTATAATAGAATGTAATATTCAGTTATTGTGAAACATAGACTCTCTATCAATTAGGTTGAATAAAATAATACGAAAACATTTTTTAAAATTAGTAAAAAAATAATAAATTTAGAGTTCTATATTTTTAAATTATTTTATAAAATTAATTCAATATGAATATTAATAGATCAAAAACCAAAATAGTTGCAACGCTTGGTCCAGCTTCAACTCCAAAAGATATTTTAAAAAAATTAATTTACGAAGGTGTTGATGTTTTCAGAATCAATTTTTCACATGGCACACATGAAGAACATCTCAAAGAAATTCAATTAATTAATGAAGTTCGTTCAGAAATTGAATCTAATGTCGCTATTTTAGCAGACCTACAAGGTCCAAAAATAAGAATTGGTGATGTGGAAAACAATCATTTAGATTTAATTGAAGGTGATGAATTAACTTTTGTAAATGAAAAATGTATTGGAACAAAAGAAAAAATTTATTTAAGTTATCCGGAATTTGCAAGAGATGTAAAATTAGGAGAGTACATTTTAATTGATGATGGAAAACTTCGACTTGAAGTAATTTCTACAAATAAAACTAATACTGTAAAAGCAAAAGTAATTAACGGAGGAGTTTTGTCGTCAAAAAAAGGAGTAAACCTTCCAAATACTGCTATTTCGCTTCCAAGTTTAACACAAAAGGATATTGAAGATGCAAATTTTGCAATTGATCATGATGTCGATTGGATTGCACTATCTTTTGTGCGTACAGTAACAGACGTTGTTGAATTGCAACAAATTATAAAAAGAAAGAAAAAACACACTTGGGTTGTTGCCAAAATTGAAAAGCCAGAAGCTCTAAAAGAGATTGATAATATTATAGATATGGCACAATGTATAATGGTAGCACGTGGTGATTTGGGTGTTGAAGTTCCATTCGAGCAAGTTCCATTAATTCAAAAAGATATTGTTAACAGATGCATTTTGAGAGGAAAACCTGTGATTATTGCAACTCAAATGATGGAAAGCATGATTACAAATTTTCGTCCAACAAGAGCTGAAGCTACAGATGTTTCAAATGCAGTAATAGATGGTGCCGATGCACTTATGTTAAGTGGCGAAACATCAGTCGGGAAATATCCTATTGAAACAATTAATGCTATGCACAGCATAATAAAGTGGGCAGAAAAAAATGCATATAACTTTAACATTAAAAATCCTCCAATTGATTTTACAAGAACTTTTTTGGCAGATTCAATTTGTTACAATGCAACTCAACTTGCAGCCCAATCAAATGCTAAAGCCATAATTACATTTACTTATTCGGGTTATACTGCATATAAAATTTCTAGCTATAGACCTCAAGCTGAGACATTTGTTTTTACAAGCAATAGATTGCTTTTAGACAAACTTTCTCTTTTCTGGGGAGTAAGAGCAATATATTTTGATAAATACGACAATATTGATGATGCAATAAATTACTCTATTAACATATTGAAGGAACTAAACTGCATAAAAGCAGATGATATAGTTGTACATGTTGGAAGTACTCCACTACACGAAAAAGGAAGCACCAATATGCTGAAAATTAGTTATGTAAATTAGAAGCAAGGATTTTTAAAAAAATCCTTGCTTCTCTGTATTAATCAGACAACACAAGTTTTATAGTTTTGCTTTGTGTGCCCGACGATAGTTTGCAGTAATAAATCCCCTTGCTTATGTTGCTCATATTTACCACATTGCTGTATTCGCCTTTTTCGAGATAATTGTTTACAGGTTGCATTATTTTAGCTCCGTAAATATCGAATATTGAAATATTTACATCTGATGAATATGGAATATTATACTCAATTGTAGTGGTATTATTAAATGGATTGGGATAGGCTGCTATGCTGAAAATATCATAATTGTTAAAAGTTACAGTATCTTGTTTTGGAGGTTCTATTTTGTAATCTTTTAGCATATCTTCATTTGATGAATAGTTTTCGGCAAGTGGAGTGTATTCATATCTAGAAATTAATGAATCATAAGAATTTATAACAAAATCTGAAAAACAAACGGGTGTAGTATTTGAACTTTTATTAAAATTACAGTTAAATTCACCTATTGAAGCATCGAAATATGCACCATTCTCGACTGTAAAGCCTGGCTTGAGGTCTATTTCTGAACCTGCTCTATATGTAACATGTCCTTTAATTGGGTAGTTCATTAGATCCTTTGTACGACCATATTGATCTGACATTTTTATTTGCTGTGATGATGTAATTTTATTAAATGCATTAAATTCTGCTTCCTGAACTAATCCATACGGATGGAGTTCTTCTGCTCCAATTATAATATTGAGTGGTAAATTAATTGTATAGGGCATATTTAGTGTTAAATAAGATTCCATGTAGTTGATGTATGATGGAAAGCCATCAGGTGTTTCTTCCAAATCTGTCATTGCAATATGGTACATATTGTATAAAAGCATATAGTCTAAACCATTGTATAGTCCGGGGAAATCATTATCTCCGTTATCTTGCTCATCAACTGTATGCCAATACTTACCAGAACTTGCCCAACCACCATAAGAAGTTTTAATACTGTTACTATAATAATACGGACCTGAACAAGGTGCATTATTTTGTTGAGTATATGCTTCATCTAAAAAATTATCATTATTTTTGTCATGAAGAATCTTCCACAATAATAAATAGAATGGATGCCAATCTTCCTGATTAGTAGTTGCCCATATTCCATTTCCTGTTGTATTAACTCCTAAATGAATCCAAGAATTACCAATTGCAGCCAAAGTCGCTACCATATGTGCATGTGAACTTTTTCCAAATACAGTAAACTGTAACAAATCCCATGATGCTTCACCATTCATATGTGCTTCAGGAATACCATAAAATGTTGATAGTGGAAGATTTGTAATAACTTGAGCTGCTTTTGCAAAACCATAAGCATAACCCCCTGCATTTCCTCCTTTTGGGACAGGATTACCATTAGGATCAAATATTATCCATGGTAAATCTTCAGTAGATATATTAACATTACGTACATACGTTACGGTTTTATTTGCTATCTGCTGTGCTTTCCACTGAGCCCAAGAACCAGATGGTAGAAATTTTTTAACCAATGCCAACCCCATTAATAGCCCAATAACTTCATCCTGACTCATAATATTTGATTCCAAATCAACAGTTCCATTAACAAAATCATCATTGTAAGATATTACACCGTTTACATATCCAACTTCTCCTGATGAATTAAAAACAGCAGTATTATCAAGGTTAATATTTAACTCATTAGAATAAATTGTTGCAAAATTATATGGAACATCTTCACGCATAAAAAAGCCATCATATTCAGCAGTGCTTAAATTCCATGGTTCTTTATCTTCACACAAATCTAATCTAACATAAGAGTTTAAAGCATTTTCTAATTCTGTTAATGTAGAACTTGCGTTTTGATTATTTTTACTCAATAAGTACCATTCAGTTGCTAACATTCCTACATAATAACCAAAATAAATCATGGGTTGACCAAAGTCAACTTTATCATTATTATATTTGTTTCTTATACCTGCGACTAAATTTGTACCAGTGATTGATGGATTGTCATTTACTACAAAATATTTAAGTCTATCACGATAGAACCAATATTTTTTTAAATTACTATAATAATCTTGTGAAAAAACTATATTATTGTTTAATAATATTATTATAAGTAGCATAAATGATTTCAAATATATTCTTTTAATGTAATTCATAATCTTTATCTTTTTTTAACTTAATATTATATATTCTATTAAAATACACCGATTCTAACCATAAATCAACATTTGTAAATCTGTTTATTTTCCATCGAGAGTCTTTGCCTGTTCCAAATGGACCTATTCCATTAATAACAACGTCTTCTTTAAAAATTACCAATAAAATCTCGCTATTATTATTGATAAATTCCCACGTACCTTCAATAGATTTTTCAACTTGAGTGGAATCTTCAATAAAATGTAAAAAGAAGGCTCGATTATGTATTCCAAGACCATAACGAAAAGAGAATTTATAATTAAATTTATTAATAAAGTATTCTGTAGAATCAATATTTCCAACTTTATATTCTTCCACATGCCATAAACCTACTAATTTATTCTTAGCAGATCTAAAACTTATCCACGGCCCATCTTCATACTTTTTACATCCTTCGGGAACAAGCAGAAGAAGTGATAGTGCAATAATAATATACTTTTTCATACCCTATTTATTTTCAATCAAATCTAATCTATTTTTTAGGGTTTGATTTTCGTTTTTCAATTGGAGCAAGTAAAGGGTTAGTTCTTCAATTTTTTGTAGAAGTAGGGCATCGGTTTTACCAAGGTCGTTACCGTTTTCGAGTATTTCTTTTTCGGTTGGTACATCGGGTAAGTGATTATTCTGCTGAATAAAGCTTTCGAGTTCGCTTAGTGGCATTAAATCGTAATTGGGTTTGAATACAAAGTCTGCCCAGTATTGATTACGTATTTTTACTTCTCTTGCCCATACATTACCATTTACCATAAGATCGGCATTGCTGGCTTGTGTGCCAATAAGAACATTGCCAACAATTTTTGCATCTGAGCTAATATTAACATCACCAACAACATCCAATTCTGAGCTAATATTAACGTCTCCAATTACATCTAATTTAGCACTTGGCGATGTTGTTCCTATGCCAACATTCCCATTTTTTTGTATCGTCATAACATCAACACTGTCGCAATGGAAAACAAACTTTTGTGTTCCTTGTGTTGTATTGCTTGTACCAGTTGCATTAATTACCCAAAAAGAACTTCCTGCCTGAAAACGCATACCTGCTGCTCCTGTTGATGCATTTACAATTTTTGGTAGTGCATTAGTACCGCTATAACCACTAATTATTTCTAATATTGAAGTCGGCGATCCAGTACCAATCCCTACGCTTCCATTAGGTGAAATTGAAAACCTTGTTGCATAATCAAATTCTGATAAGTGATTACCATAATCTACAAAATTATAATATGAATTAGAAAAATTTAACGATCCGGCATTATTATTAATATCCCATAAAGAATTATGCTCAGTATAAAATGGTCCATCGCCCCAGTCCTCTTCTGAATAATTATATCTTTCTAATCTAATTTTTGGACTTTCATCATTATTTTTAAAAATATGCAAATCAGCAAGTATTTCGGCAGGATTTGTAAGTCCAAGTCCAACTTTTCCACTATTACATTTAATTGCATCACAAAGTGAAGGTAATGCTTGTTTTCGTATAATTTTATCAGTTCCATATACAAGCATACTTGGTGTTTCGGTTGTGCTTGTAAAATCGGGAATTGTTTCAATTTTAACATCACCTGATACGTGAAGTTTTGCATCAATTGTTGTTGGATTTCCTATTGCCATTTTTCCGTTAAGTACTTTAAAATCGCCACTACTCGTTAACTCAACTTGTTTTTGATTGTTGGTTAAAAGGAATAATGAGGGGTTGTTTGACCAATTTTCTAAAGACTCAAGCATCATTCCTCCCATTTTTGCAGATTCATTTTGATTCAGATTAATCGTTTCATCACTCATTTTAAATAATAACCCTAACGCTTGTACCTGATTTACTTGGTTAGCTAAAGGATTATGACGTATTGTTATTAATTCACTATAAGGAGCATCTGACGAACCGGTTAATATTTCTAATTTTGGAATTGAGCCTGCAAATAATCCAGCAGCAGGGTCTATTGGTATTGGGGTATTTGTACCTATTCCTACATTTCCACTTGTAAGTGATGATAAAGAAAGTTCATGTGTAGAGAGTTTTCCATCAGCACCAGCAACTACCATTTTGGTTTCGTTGCTTGTATTTCCTAAGTTTTCTATTTTTACAACACCATTATTATCCCATTGTAGTGCAATTTTTTCAATATCAGTACCTTGTGTAACATAATATCTTGAACCTAATGCTCCGCCATCCCATCCGTAAAGCACAGGTCCATTTACTGTTTGTGTAGCAAATGTATTATTAAAATATCCTAGTCCGTGATAATCATCTTTAAGTGATATGTGTTTATTGGGTGATATTTGAACATTTCCTTTTATATCAAGTGTTGCAGGATTGCTACCAGAACCAATTGTAACATTTCCATTGTGATTAGCTAAGTATGTATTATGTAAAGATGTAAAATCTCCTGTTCCATTATCAGTTGACGTATATGCACCGCCAACTACAACATTTGCACCACTGTACCAGTTAATATGTAATTTTTTATCTGCATCGTTTTCATCATAACCATCAAGAAAAGCATGTGCACCATTATAACCGATTTTTACATAATTAATATCTGATTTTCCAAATCGCCCAGTTCCTAATACATCTAATTTAAAGCCATCAGGAATTCTGCCTATTCCGACATTTGCATTGTTCCCATAGTTAAAAATTGTATTATTTGTATTTCCTGCATTGCTTTGTATAAGTAAATCGCCACTTTCGCTATAAATGCTGTTTTCTACTGTTGTACTGCCTTGTTCTGATGATAATACAAGTGTATTTGTACCAACTGTTAATTTATCGGTAACTGTTAGCTCCGCTAATGAAATGGGGTTGGTTATTGTTAAATCTTCGGTTGTTATTGTTGTTGCTGATATTGTAGAGGCATTTACTGTGCCTGTGGTTGAAAGGTTTTCGTCGTCGAAGTTTATTTCTCCAC
>Ga0154347_1156_pt4 | contig 15840 bp, 11 predicted proteins | sample RifGroA2_FD_115875 | JGI IMG/M metagenome (GOLD analysis project Ga0154347, IMG submission 115875) | Bacteroidetes bacterium GWA2_31_9
TCAAACAAGGAATTTATGACAAATCAAAACTTTATTACGATTCGGCAATAACTATTGCTAAACAAATTAACCTTAAAAGCTTAATAGCAGATTTATATATAAGTTATGCAAATATTTATGAAGATATTGGAGAAAATAAAAAATGTATTGAAAACTATATCAGTGCCGAAAAAATTTATACCGAATTAAACGACCAGTTTGGAATTGCTAATTCGACAAATAACTTAGGTATTACTTACGGACAAAATGAAGATTTTGACAATGCACTATTCTATTTTTATAAATCATATAATGCTAATTTAGAGCTAAATAACAAACACGGGATTGGTAATACTCTCAATAACATAGGCAACGTTTTGGGAAATCAGAATAAATATGATTCTGCCATTACTTGCCTTAATATGGCAATAACAACTTGGGAAGAAATAAATGAAAAAAGAGGCGTTGCAATGTCTTCTAATGGCTTAGGTCGTATTTATTCAAAAATCGGAGATTACAATAAAGCACTTTACTATATAAACAAATCATTAAATATATCTGAAGAGCAAAATGATTTATTCGGGCAAACTCAAAATCTTTTAAGTATTGCCGAAGTTTATTCTGCACAAGGAAAACATGAATTATCAATAAAAATAAATACGCAGGCTTTAGAACTTGCTAAGAAAATGGGAAATATCCGAAAAATGTCAATGATTAACCGTTTCCTTTATAAGTCGAAGTATGAATTAGGCGACTATAAAAGTGCCGTTGATCATTTATTAGCTTATACAGAATTAAAAGATTCATTGATTTCAGTAGAGAAAACCAAAGCTATTGAAGAAATGCGAACAAAATATGAATCAGAAAAAAAAGAACTCCAAATAAATAATCTTGAGAAAGATAATAAGCTTAAGGAAAATGAAAACCAAAAACAACGAATCATTATATATACTTTTATTATCGGGCTAGTTATAATTATTATTTTTTCAATTTTTCTATATAGACTTTTTCTACAAAAAAAGGCTGCTAATAAAATTATCCTCAATAAAAATATAGCACTCGAACAAGCTAATGAAGAAATATCTTCACAACGTGACGAAATAGAGGCACAGCGAGATGTGGTAGTTAAACAAAAAGAGCAAATCGAAGAAATTCATTCAGAAGTTACCGATAGTATAAATTATGCCAAACGAATTCAAGAAGCAGTACTTCCAGTAAGTATTCAATCTCGGACAGTTCTTGGCGAACATTTTATTTTATTCCGACCAAAAGATATTGTTTCGGGAGACTTTTATTGGGTTGCTAAAATTGAAAATACTTTAATAGTTGCAGTTGCCGATTGTACCGGACACGGTGTGCCAGGGGCATTTATGAGTATGCTAGGAATCAGTTTTTTGAATGAGATTGTTCGCAAAAAAGAAATTTTAAAAGCATCTGAAGCACTTAATGAATTAAGAAAAGAAATTATTAATGCACTTCAGCAAACTGGCTCTACAGGCGAGCAAAAAGATGGGATGGATATGTCGTTGGTTGTAATAATGACCCAAGCTCAAAGTTCCAAGAACCAAATTTCAAGCTCAAAACTCCAAGACGAGGAAGGTAATCAGTATTCAGTAAGCAGTAAGCTGTCGGCAGATGAACGTAGCCAAAATAACAATTTAAATGAAACTTCAAACCTCAACCGAGCTTGCGAGCTCAACGAAGTTAAACTTCAAACCTCAAACGTCTTCAACGCCCAATGGGCAGGAGCAAACAATCCGCTGTGGATAGTTCGTAGTGACGAAACTCTGACAGGGTTTAAAACCCTGTCAGAGTTCAGTGAGGATGCGTCAACCAACAACGAACAGCAAACCACAAACGAGCTAGCGAGCTCAACGAAGTTAAACCACAAACTCTTCGAACTAAAACCCGACAAAATGCCCATAGCCATTTACGAAAAAATGGACAGCTTTACAAATCACGAAATTCAATTATATTCAGGTGATTGCATCTATTTAATGAGCGATGGGTATCAAGACCAATTTGGTGGAACGAAATTCAAAAAATTCCTTTCAAAAAACCTCAAGCAATTGCTTATTGACAATTGCCAATTGCCAATGGACGAGCAAAAGCAAATATTGGAAAAAACACTAGTTGAGTGGATTGGCGATGGTGAACAAATTGATGATATTACAGTTGTGGGTATAAAAATTTAAGAAAATGAGATTAAAAATTACCATAATTATATTAACGTTTGTAAGTATTAACTTTAATGTTTTTTCTCAAAAAAAGGAAATTATTGGATTACCTTATATTGAAGTATATAATGATACTTTAATAAACAATAATTTGATAACAGATATCTGTCAGGGACCAAATGGCAATATGTATTTTGCAGGAAGTAAAGGACTTTTAGAATTTAATGGAAAAACATGGAAAATTATTCCAGGCACTGATACAATTGATTGTAAGCATATTGAAGTATTTGATAATAAATTAATTTGTGTTGCTGGAAAAAATGAATTTGGTGTTTTGAAATCAAATGAAAAAGGCATATTAACTTATCATTCATTAAGGCATTTATGCGACACAATTGATTTAAAAACTACTGTAGGATTAGCTACAAATAATGAAAAAGTTTTTTTTCCATTTAAAAACCATTTAATTGTATTTTCTCCAAAAGATTTTAAAATATTAGAAACGTTAAACAAAAAAAATATTATAAATATTTATAATTTTAATAATAAAATATTAGTTTTTTTAAAGGATACAATTGGATATTTAAATGAAAATAAGCTTGATTTTATCGGGAAAGTAGATAACTCAATTATATTCGATGCTTATTATATTGTTGATAGCACTTTTTACGCAATTTTTTATCCATTTTCTATTTATAAAATAACCAATAAAACGCTTGAAAAAATTGAAAGTCCACTTAATGATATTATGTTTGAAAAAGCTTCGGTAACTGCCATAAAATCAAGCAATAATGAAATATTATTAGGAACATACTCCGATGGAATTCTTAGATGCGATATTAATGGCAATTTTATACAATCATATATAGCAACATCTGGCTTGCCTGACGATGTAATAATGAAAATATTTGAAGATAAAGAAAAAAATGTTTGGGCTTCTACCTCAACAGGAATTTGCAGATTAGAATGCAATACACCTTTTAGTTATTTTGATGAAAGAAATGGCACAAAAAAAGCATTCCTCATTTGGGATCAAACAGTTAATAATGATTTATATATTTGTTTATTAAATGGTTTATACACATACTCTGACAATAGATTGAATTTAGCTGCTGATGGAGATGATTTATATTATGAAGAATTTGTTTGGGATAATGAATTATATGCTTCATCTAATAAGGGACTATGCCTCATTAATAAAGATAAAATAGAGAGTAAAGTTAAAATGTTTGTTGATGATTTTATTGGGCTTTTAAACAACAAATTGCTAATTTCAAGTTTAAATAAATATTTTGCAATTACAAAAAACAATGAAAAGTTAAATGTTAACTCAGTTTATTTTCCTTTAAAAAAGAATGAAGATTATGTTGGTATTATTGATTCTACATACATTATTACATCTTGCGACAAAACACTTTATAAATATAAATTTAACACAACAAGTGACAGTTTAATGATTTGTGATTCTGTTGATTTGACGCTAAGATTACCAAAAGCTGAGTTTGATTTCTATAAAATTGATGACAAGTTTAGGCTTTCAAACTACATCCAAATCTTTTATTATGACATAGTTAAAAATGAATTAAAAGAACAAAAAAATATTATTCAGTATTTAAAACTGTTTAGAAATGATTATGATTTTAAGAAAGACGAATCGAGTAATTTGTACTTGTATAGTACAAAGAAATTTTTAAAACTTACACCATCAGACAATGGCTCTTATGTTTCAGATAAAACATTATTAAAAATACAAGATAATTTATTAGATAGGTTGGAGTTCTATTCAAAAAATCAGTATTTTATATCATCCAAAACAGGTTTTATAATTTATAATCCATATAATAAATACAATACAAACATTGATTATGAAACAGTAATAACTAAGGTAATCTGTTCTTACAACAAAGTCGATTCATTAATTTATGGAGGTACTAATTCGGATAGTTTAGGAAATTATTTAAAAAATCAAACATATTTTATTTCTCTTTCATATAATTACAATAATTTAATATTTGATTTTACATCTACCTTTTATCAGAATCGAGACAAATTAAAATACTCATATTTACTTGACGGATTTGAGAATCATTGGTCTTCATGGTCATCAGTTTCATTCAAAGAATTTACAAACCTCCCCGAAGGAACTTACACTTTCTTTGTAAAAGCCAAAAACATATACGATACAGAGAGCTCAGTTGCAAGCTATTCATTTACAATTCTTCCACCTTGGTATCGAACATGGTTGTCATACACATTGTACGTTCTAGTTTTAATCCTTCTCATTTATCTTACTATTAAGTTTTTTACCCGACGGCTTATTAAACAAAAAGAAAAGCTAGAGCAAATTGTTAAACAACGTACAGCAGAAATTTCGCAGCAAAAAGAAGAAATACAATCTCAGGCCGAAGAACTGCTTGTAATAAACGAAGAACTCGAAAAGCTTTCAATTGTAGCAAGCGAAACCGATAATTCTGTTGTTATTGCAAACGAACAAGGAATTATAGAGTGGGTTAATGATGGATTTACTCGTATGTTTGGTTACACAATGCATGAATTTATTTCGAAATTTGGCGCAAATGTAATAGCAATAAGTTCTTATGATGGATTCCATGAAAAATATATAGAATCTTTAGAATCAAGGTCGGCTGTTTTTTACAATTCAATATTTACTACAAAAACAGGAAAAACTATCTGGACACAAACCACAATGAATCCAATATTTGATAATGATAAAAATCTGAAAAAAATCATATTGGTTGATACTGATATTTCAAAACTCAAAGAAGCAGAAGCTGAAATTATACAACAAAAAGAAGAAATTCTTACTCAAAAAGAACAGATTGAAAAACAGCATGATTTTGTTGTTGCTGTGAATAAAGAGCTGAATACGAAGAATAAGCAAATTACTGATAGTATTAATTATGCTAAGTTAATTCAAATGGCTATTCTTCCTTCAATTTCAGAATTACAGGAAATATTTCCAGAATCATTTATATTCTTTCAGCCTCGGGACATAGTAAGTGGCGATTTTTACTGGTTTTCTAAACACGAAAATCTAGTGTTTGTGGCATTAATTGATTGCACTGGTCATGGAGTTCCTGGTGCTTTTATGAGCATGATTGGCAATACTTTATTAAATCAGATTGTTAATGAAAAAGCAATTTATAATCCTGCTGAGATATTGTTTAATCTTCACAAAGGAACTCTTTTTGCATTAAGTCAGAGAACCGATTCTATTCAAGATGACGGAATGGAAATATCTATTTGTGTAATTGATATGGTAAATTATCAAATAAAAATGGCATCAACAAACCAATCAATTATTGTAATAATTAATGATGTTTTGAAAGAGTATGATGGAACTTTTTACTCAATTGGAGATAAAACAAATGAATTGACAATTAATTCTTTTGAAACAATAACAATTCCTATTGAGAAAGACATGAGTATATATTTAAAATCAGACGGATACTCCGATCAGTTTGGAGGAGAAAAACGACAGAAGTTTTCAAATAGTCGATTTGTTGAGTTAGTTTCAAATATTAATAATTTAAATTCAACCGAACAAAAAGAAATCGTTGAAAAAACCTTCTTAGAATGGAAAATAAATTCAAAACAAACAGACGATGTTACACTAATTGGATTAAAAATATCTTAATGAAATTTAAAAAAATTAAATATTTAGCTTTAATACTGTTGACATCTGTTTGTCTAACACTAAATTCATTTTCGCAACAAAACATAATCGATTCGCTTCACAATGTCCTTAACAAAACAAATAAAATTTCAGACAAGGCATCAATATACAACCAAATCTCTTATGAAATCTTTCAGTATTATAAAGACAGTGGATTTTATTATGCAAATAAAGCTATAGAAATAGCAATTAAAACCAATGATAAAAAAAACTATTCCGAAGCGTTATACAATATCGGCCTTACATATCATGAATTTCAGAATTACGACAGTGCAAGATTTTTTTATCATAAAGCTCTTAAAATCGACTCCGAGGAAAACGAATCATTTGCATTAATCTGTACATCGATGTCGCAATCTTTTAAAATGAATTCCCGATTCGATAGCTCTTTATTTTATGCTAATAAAGCTTTAGATATTTATCAAAAATCTGATAATAAAAATAAAATTGGCAGAATTTATCTTCTTATTGGAGTTATTTATCGGAGTATGGGAATTTATGATAAAGCAACAGATTATCAGATGAAAGCTTTAAAAATAAAAGAAGAAATTGGCGATAAACTTGGTCAGGCACAATGTCTTGGGAACTTAGCAACTATATGTTACGACCAGGGCGATTTAGACAAAACACTGGATTTTACAAAAAAATGTATCAAGCTATTTGAAGAACTAAATAACGAAGAAGGACTTGCAACTTCTTACAGTCTTTTAGCTGGAATATTAATGGCAAAAAATTTACCCGAAGAAGCTATTAAATATTTCAACAAAACTCTAATTACTTATGAAAAAATAAATTTTCCAACTGGCATAGCCTCTGTTTATGGCAACTTAGCTATTATATATGAGAGCCTTAACGACTTTATTAAAGCCAAAGAATCATTTAATAAGGCTATTGAGGTTAGTCATAATGCTGAAGATTTGCTTTCAGAAACAATTGCATATATTAATCTTGCGTCTTTTTATAATAAAACAAAAGAATATTCATTGAGTATAGAGACTGCCAAAAAAGCACTGAAAATTGCAGAAAACATTAATGCTTTAGATGAACAAAGGCTTGCAAATGATGTTTTATCAAAAGCATATTTTAATACTAACGATTTCAAAAACGCATACTTAGCATTGGATCAAACAATGCTTTTTAAAGATTCTATTTATAATAACGAAAAGTTAAAGCAAATTAATCAGCTCCAAATTGAATATGAAACCGAAAATAAGGAAAACGAAATAAAATTACTCAATAAAGAAAATCAATTAAATGAGATTAAGGTATTTGCAAAAGATAAGGAATTAAGAAGTCATCGATTATTTATACTGATAATTGTATTTGGAATTATTGTATTAGCAATTTTTCTTTTTGTCGTTTTTAGGCTTTATCGTCAAAAAATTAGGAATAATAGCATTCTTGAAGTTAAGAATATTGAAATCAATCAACAAAAAGAAACACTCCAAATTCAAAGCGAAAAATTGTCTGTTACAGTTAAAGACCTTCAAATCAAAAATAGCAAGATTACTGAAAGTATTAATTATGCTAAAACAATTCAAACAGCTATAATGCCTTCGGAAATATTTTTTAAGGAAAACTTTAAAGATTATTTTGTGTTTTTCCGCCCAAAAGATATTGTCAGCGGCGATTTCTATTGGTCGTCAGAAATTGATAATAACATATTCGTTGCCGTTGGCGATTGTACAGGACATGGTGTGCCCGGGGCATTTATGAGTATGATTGGCAATACATTACTAAATCAAATTGTAAATGAGAAAAAAATTATCAACCCTGCACAGATTCTTAATGAATTAAATCAAGGTATTGTATTTTCACTCGAACAACATGGCGATTCCGATTTTTCTGGCGATGATGGCATGGACATTACTATTTGTCTCATAAATAAAAATCAAAAAGAAATAACAATTGCTGCAGCAAACCATGAATCGCTTCTTATTATTGATGGCAAATCCGAATTATTCGAAGGAAGTTTTTTTGCAATAGGAAAAGAATTTGGCAAAAGCATTGAAAAAGAATTCCAAAACCAATCTTTTAAGTATAATGATTCTGCAAAAATATATTTGTTTTCAGATGGTTATTATGACCAATTTGGAGGACCTCAAAATAAACGATTCAATAAATCACAAATAGTAAGGTTGTTAAATGAAAATAGTAATTTGTCTTTCAGTGAACAATGTCTGAAAATTAACGAAGCTTTTGAAAGCTGGAAAGGCAATAAAAAGCAAACCGACGATATTTTAATTTTAGGTCTCAATATTTAGAATTTCAAACAATATACGTGAGTAGAAAAGTGATATGTGACAGGCGGAGGTTCTACCTCCGCCTAAACTATCTTTACAGGCTCTGCCTGTATAATATTTGAAATCATTCAATGTTTAATGTCGATATAAATATTAAAGATAGATTTTATGGTTAGATGATGTATTTTGAAATACAATTTATTTTAGTGATTCAATAAAGTATTATATGTAGAATTCCTTTCAACAGCTACAAATCCAGCCGAATTTACAATCGTTTTTAATTCCGAAATACTAAGATTTGGTTTTTGGTCTTTTGCTCCTGCCACAGAATAAATTTTTGTAGAATCTTCTATTGTTCCGTCAAAATAGTCGGCACCAATAGATTAATTAACTTCAACCAAATTTTACAATAAATTAATCACTACTAACTGATTAAAAGATTTAATTATACCGCATTTTTTGTTAGTCAAGACTCTACGAGGTAAAAGATTTCAGGGGTATGTTTTCTTTTATTGACATAGATCACCTACGGTGAATAGCTCGAGGATTAACAAGAGTTTAGTCGGTTAGTTAGTGAAAGGGAATATGAATTAGCATTTGTTAATTAAATATTTCACCACAACGCCAATTTCATCACATATAACAACGTCTTTGTTTCTGCAATAACAATTCGGCATTTGCGTCAAAGATGCGACTGGGTTTGCGTTGTGAACCATATTAGTGTCCTCAACTTTTTTAAAGAGAAAATAAATTTCAATATTGCTCCACTTATTTTACACAGTTTATCTTAAAAATTATGACAAAATTATTTTGTTTTATAAAATATTTTATATTTTTGTTGTAGAAGAAAAAACGTCAAAACACAATAAAGTATGAAAAAAACTATAAAATTATATCTGTTGATAGCATTGCTAACAATTTCAAATTTACAAAGTCAAGAGTTAAATTTAATGAAAAACAGTACCAATTTGACGAAATATTCTTTAATAGCATTATCTATTAATGCAGAGCCTTCAAGTTTTAACTTATTAAGTTATAATTCAAAAACAATTAAGCCACGTTTACGAAACACTGGCATTGTATTTACAATTATGGGTGCAGTTTTTATTGCAGGAGGTATTGCAATGGTAAATTCTGCTGATGGCGTAACTTACTATTATTCTAATACTTATAACGGGCATACTACAACAGAAGGCGATGCTACAGGTGCATTTGGAGCACTTGGAATTGTTGGAGGGTCAATTGCAATGCTCGGTGGAGGTACAATGTGGTTTTTTGGTAGTCGAAAACTTAAAAAAGGAGGACATAGAACAGCCCTAAATTTTTCTCCAAGCTCTGTTTATTTGACATACAATTTTTAAATCCAATGCCTCTAAAATATAAAGGAACGAAGATTATTTATACAAGATTAAGCTTGGATGAATATTCCAATCTCTTAATTCCAATTTTAAAAAGAGCATTAAATGATATAAATGCAAGAACTGAAATAGTTGGAAGTAAAATTATTTTCAATCGAATTATAGATTCGGGGAAAAAGACAGGTTATGAGGGTTTTAAAATCATTAGAGCTGGTGAGATTAATTTGACACAAATAGAAGAAAATAAAATAAGAATTGCTTGGGAAGTTAATCTCAATACTTTAATATTTTTGTCTGTACTGTTAGGTTTTATTGCTGGGCTTTACTTTAAGACGATAAACAATGTACGTTTGGATTCTGCAATAATTATTGGATTTTCAGCGTGGGTTATCTTTTTCTTATTTGGATACTATTGGATTCGTAAAAATTTTAGATTTAATTGATGATTGTTGTAATTATAAGTTAAGCCAACTGGATTCGATTTAGCACATAAATTCCCTTTCAACACATTTAACAAACAATGATAAATTTGCCAAGCCTTACAGCATATCGTAAGTAGAATTCCTTTCAACTGCCACGAATCCAGCCGAATTTACAATCGTTTTTAATTCCGAAATACTAAGATTTGGTTTTTGGTCTTTTGCTCCTGCCATAGAATAAATTTTTGTAGAATCTTCTATTGTTCCGTCAAAATCGTCGGCACCAAACGATAACGCCATTTGTGCATATTCTTTTCCAAGCATTGGCCAATAAGCTTTAATATGCTTAAAATTTGACATATAAATTCTGCTTATTGCATAATTTCTTAAGTCCTCAATAAGAGTTACTTCACCAATATTACCTAAAGGATTGTTTAACATTTTAAACTTTAAAGGAATAAATGCCATAAATCCACCAGTTTCTGCTTGTAATTCTCTAAGCATCGACATATGCTCTACTCTGTGTGCATAGCTTTCAATATGACCATAAAGCATTGTTGCATTTGATTTAATTCCTACTTTATGAGCTTGTTTGTGAATTTCGAGCCATCTTTCAGAATTAGTTTTTTCGGGACAAATTTTTTGGCGAATTTCAGAATTAAAAATTTCTGCACCACCTCCAGGAATTGAGTCAAGACCTGCTTTTTTTAGTAATTTTAATCCTTCTATTAAATCAATATTTGATTTTGTAACCATATAATCAATCTCAACTGCTGAAAATGCTTTTATATGAATTTCGGTAACAGCTTTTCTAATAGCATCAATTAAATTGATATAGTAATATATGTCTTTATCGGGATGCACTCCACCAACTATATGAACTTCGGTAATTCCCTTTTTACTTTCGTTTTTAACCTTGTCGGCCATTTGCTCAATCGTAAACTCCCAGCTTCCTTGTTCACCTTGCTTTCGTGAATACGAACAAAACTTACACTTATAAATGCAAATATTTGTTGGTTCTATATGAATATTTCTATTATAATATACATTTTTATTATTGTAACTTTCACGAATATAATTTGCAATGACTGCTAAATCGCCTGTTTCGGCTTTTTCGTATAAATAAAAACAGTCATCATCGGAAATTGGAATTTTTTGAAGTACTTTTTTGGCAATTGACTTAATAATATTATCTCTGCCTGACTTTGCGATATTGTGTATCAAATTGTTAGTAAGTTTTTATGAGTTATGATTTCTAAACCATCTATTCTATCAAAATGTTTGACATTAAGAGAAGCTATTTTTAAGTTATTCTTTTTTGATGTTTTTTTCTTGAAAATAACGGATAAATTTTCGGGTTTAATTTTATTATCTCTATTATTTGGTCAATTTCATCAAGTAGTTTATTAGTTACTTTTTTATCCCATTTTATTTCAATAAAATCAACGAGTTTATTTAAGCTATCAACAGCTTTTGGCGACCAATTTACTATTGTCATCGTTTTCTGATATTTGCCATTACTTGATGATGCGGTATTCCTTTACCAGCATCTAACTCTGCAATTGCTTCATTTATTTCAGTTTTTTGTTCTTCAGATAATGTTTCCCAACCATCAATTTCTATATCTTCTTTTGTATCATATGTTAAAATTTTATGTTTTACCTTAAATTGATTAAATGCAGTCAAAAACCATTCTTTTTTATTTTCGGGTATACTTGCAATGATTATATTCATAATAGATTATATTATTTAACAAAATTACGAAAATTTAAATTACGTACAACCAGTTTTTTGAATCTAAAACAAACAACTATTTTTCGCACCACTGCTGTTATTTTGTAATAACAAATGGCATTAAAATTACTTCATCATCAGAAGTAATTTTTATAAAATAAGTTCCATTTTCTAAATTCAAATCAAGCGATTTGTTTGCAGATGAAACAGTTCTGGAAAAAAGTTTTTGCATGTTAACTGAATATATTTCAGCATAACCATCAAAATTTTCGGGCAAATCTAAATTTAGCACTTTAGTTGTAGGATTAGGATAAATGCCAATCTCTAAGTCTTTATTATTAATCAACTTATCGCTCAAAATTGTACTTCTTAATGAGTCCTGATATTCTATCGAATAAGTAAAGTTTCTCTCTGTAATCTTTAAAATGGGAATTCCCATATTATTTGCAAGCCATTTGTATTCATATTCAGTAGGACGATTGATTGATGTTCCAAAACTATATGTGTCGTAATAAATAGTATCTCGTAAATTTATTGTCGATTTCACTCTTATTGCATCAAATGTTCCAAATGGAGTTGAAATTGTTCCCCATCCATCAGCCTCATTTTTTCGTGTAATTGTTTGACCATAATATCCATAACCTGGAACTGTAAAGCCATAAAAAGAAGTTGAAGAGTCAGTTGTTTGATAAGTTAATGGAAATGAGTAATATCTCTCTGGAACATCGTATTTAACTGGTGTTGGAACAGAATTTATTTTAGCACCAAAGCCAACTTTGGAAAAATAACCTGAGGCTTCTTTAAAAAAATCATACGATTCAGTAACTTGAACTTGCTGTATTAAACTTGGCGAGTTTGGATTTTGTGCTGCTATTGTTGCTCTGTTTGGATCTAAAAAATTATTGAAAACTACGTTGTATGTCAATGGGGTTGACAGTAAACTTACAAATGTATCAACTCTTTGAACTGTAGGTGTAAGATTGGTAAAATCCCAAACATAATCGGCTCCTGTTTCTGTTGAATTATAATTTAAAATTGTAGTTGTTGATAGCCTGATAGTATCGTTAGTATTTGGCATATCATTCTGTCCTATTGATATTTGTGAAAATAAATTATAAGCTAAGAATGATAAGATTAAAGTAAAATAAATTGATTTCATAATTGTACGTTTATACAAATATTACAAAAAATCCTTCATCATGCAATTATGACAAAGGATTTAACATTATTTTTATTAAATGTATTCTCCTTAATCAAAGAAGAAAGAGCCAAGCTTGTATGCTTTACCATCAAGAGCAGGAACATAAAACTGTCCCGGAGTTTCTAATAGTGCTTTAGGAGAAAATAAAAATTTTAAGTCAACTGCATCAAACATACGTGCTTTATCTGTACTTCCATCGCTATAAATTGTAAGAACTGTAGCAACTCCTTTTTGAGGTCTTTTAAGCTCTTTTATTTCTGATACTAAATTTGAGTTAAGGTTTCCTGGACTATCAATATAAAGCATTTTAACTTTGCTTCCATATCTAGTTGCTGTTGCAAAATATGATAAATAATAAGAATTATCATTTAAGCTCTTTTGATTTTTCGGAATTCTTATTGTCCATTCAATTTTACCTTCTTTACTTGCACTTGCAGCAATTACATCATTTGAATTATAATAATATATAACTTCTTCTGCCTTGGTTTTTGGATCAACCATTGTTCTGGTTGTTGTATAACTTTGCTCTGATAAGAAAACCGCCGAGCCATTTTCTAAAAATAAAATATTTTTTGGAATATAATTTAAATACTGAGCAGCTGTCTCGCCATTTCTACCATCAGAAAATTCAAGAATCATTTCTCTTGTAAATAAGCCAGAAGTATTTAATTCTAACTTAGCAGTTTTAGGATTAATTTTTTGATAATAAATACCTGTAAATCCAGGAGCCGATTTAGGAGAAACAAATCCAAAAACAACAACATTCTCGTCATTATCAAGAGCAAACATTATGCTGGCAGGATTATTTTTTTCAAGTGTAACAGTATATGTATCAAAATCTTTTTTTGTAGTACTGTGAACCAAAACTAAATAATCGTATTTTACTCCAGTAGTTTTTCTTTTTGATACTTGCTCTGCTTTTATTGCAAAATAAATGTTTCCACTATTTCCGTACATTGTTTGTAATACTGTGAAATTTCTATCTTTAAGCGGAAGATCAAATCCGGAATTTACAATTTCTTTTAAATTAGAGTCAAAAACTTTAATTATATAAGGTGTAACATATTTTTCATAAGTTGAAATTGTAGAAACCATTATTCTGGTTTTATCAGGTGATAGGTTTATATTAAATTTATCGGTTTCACTGTTAAGTAAAATTTCTCCGGCTAATATAGGTTTTCCAGCTAAAGTTCCGTCTTTACTTATTATTTGAGCATAAGCAAACGTTTTTTTCTTAGAAGCATCATTAACAGTAGTGAAAAGAATTAATTTGTTAGAAATATAAAACATATCTAGAAAATTCGACATTTGACCTTCAACGCTTGGAAGCAATACTTGTACTGAAGATTCTTTTGATTTCATTGTTGTAGAAAAATAATCTAACCAAATATTACTATTATCCACAACATAATCGCCTGAAGAACGCAAAATATAAAGCCCATCTTTATCATAGCCAATGATTTTTTCATTAAAATTATCCTTTGGCATTTCTTGTAAATCGCCCCAATCAACCTGCAAAGTTTGTCCATACCCTGCTATATAACAAGCAATTACAATAAAAAGAAATATTAGTTTTTTCATAATTCTATTCAAAATTACAGATTTTAAACGTACTAAATTATTAAATTTCAAATATAAAGTTACTAAATAAAAAACTTTTTTTGATATAAATCATTTTCAATTAGCTTTTTTACTAAGATTTTTATTAACCAATTGCCCACATGCAGCATTAATATCAGTACCTCTACTAGTTCTGAGATTTACAACCATGTTTTTTGAATGTAAAAAGTCTTTAAAATCTTTTAATGTCTCATGTGTAGTTTTTGAAAATCGAGAATCATCAGTAGAATTGTACTCAATAAGATTAACCTTACATGGAAAACTTCTACAAAATTTTGCAAGCTCTTCGGCATCAGTAATACTATCGTTAAAATTTTTAAGCAACAAATATTCAATTGTTGGACGATTATGCGTTTTTTCATAAAAATATTTAATTGCTTCCGACAATCTGTTTAACGAATCGCTTTTACTGTAAGGAATAATTGTTTTCCTTTTTTGTTCAATTGCTGAATGTAACGATATTGCTAAATCTACATTTAATCCGGCATCTGCAAGTTCTTTAATAAACTTTGAAATACCAACAGTAGAAACAGTTATTCGTCGTGGAGAAAAATTAATCCCTTTAGGAGAAGTAAATTCAACAATTGCTCTTTTAAGGTTTTCCAAATTAAGCAATGGTTCTCCCATCCCCATCATGACTATATTTGTAAGCTTATAACCATATCGTTCAACCGACAACTTATTCAACAAGACAAATTGATCGAATATTTCGCCAGCAGTAAGATTTCTGAAATCAGTAATTTTTGCTGTAGCACAAAATGCACAATTAAGCCCACAACCTGTTTGGGACGAAATGCAAGCAGTAACTCTTTCACCTGACGGAATTAAAACACCTTCGACAAGCCTTTTATCGTGAAGTTGAAATGCTACTTTTATAGTTGTATCAATACTTGTATAAACCTCTTTTAGTATTGTGCTATTAATTATAAACTTGCTATTTAACCACTCTCTTAACTCTTTAGAAATATTCGACATTTCAGAAAAATCTGAAACGCCTTTTACCCATAACCAATCATAAATCTGACTGATTTGATAAGCTTTTATATTCTCTTTTTTAAGTAAATCTGTTAATTTACTTTTGGTTATATTTCTAATATCTTCTTTAATCACACCTAATAATTTATTTTGCAAAATTAGAGCAATTTTATCAAAATCAAACTATTATTGATTATGAATAAGATAGAATCATTTTTATCCGACATAGTTTTTTTTCTAGCAAAGCTCGCCAAGTCAGTTAAGCACCAACCTAAATCTTGTTAATCCTTTAATATCAACGCCTGGCAGTAAGTTTAGTTGCCGAATTCAAAGGGTGTACGACAAATATCCTTTATTAAAGAAACTTTTTTTGAAAAGCGAATTCTTTTACTTTTTTTATCGAAAAAAAGTAACAAAAACTTTTAACTGAAAGAACT
>Ga0154347_1155_pt9 | contig 15835 bp, 18 predicted proteins | sample RifGroA2_FD_115875 | JGI IMG/M metagenome (GOLD analysis project Ga0154347, IMG submission 115875) | Bacteroidetes bacterium GWA2_31_9
AAATTTACACATCAGAAATTATAATAGTTTCAATTATTTCAGGAATATTATTCATTGCAATGTTTTCATCTATTGCACTATCGACTCAAAAAGTAGGTATTACAATAACTTCAATTGCAGGAAAAATGTCGGTTGTTTTTCCAATTATTTTCTCCATTTTATATTTTCATGAGAATGTTACATTTTTAAAAATACTTGCAATAATAATGGCATTAATGTCAATAATATTAACTGTTTATAAAAAAGGTAATTCTGATTATAACAGACTAATTTACCCACTTATAATATTTATTGGAATTGGAATTCTTGATTCTTTAATGAAATATGCACAAGGAATTTTTATAAACGACGAAAACTTGCCTTTATTTACAGCACTTTGCTTTGGAATTGCAGGAACTATTGGTTTGTTAATTAGTATCTTCAAGAGAAATTTCATCAATCACTTAAAAGATTATCGCACATATTTAGCAGGAATAATTTTAGGTTTATTAAATTATGGCTCAATGTATTTCCTGATTAAAGCACTTAATGATAGCTCTTTTGCCAGTTCTATAACTTTTGGATTGAATAATCTTGGAATTGTAAGTTTTTCAGTAATTGCAGGCTTGATTTTATTTAAAGAAAAACTTAGTTTTATTAATTGGATTGGAATTGTATTATCATTAATTTCAATAATTTTGCTTACCAAACTATAAAATTGAAAGACACATATCTTACAATAGAATCGCAATCGGAAGGACTTTTTAAAGATAAAGGAAGTAAATTTATTGCATTTGCTTTTCCAGTCAATAATGAAGATGAAATAAAACAAAATCTCGAAAATATAAGAAAGAAATATTACGATGCCCGACATCATTGTTATGCTTACCGACTTGGTTTAGAAGGAAATATATACAGAACAAACGACGATGGCGAACCATCAAACACAGCTGGGAAACCAATTTATGGACAAATATTATCACACAACCTTACAAATGTTTTAATAATCGTAATTAGATATTTTGGAGGAATTTTACTTGGAACCGGAGGTTTGATAAATGCTTATAAAACAGCTGCTGCCGAAGCACTTTCAAATGCTAAAATTATTGAAAAAACAGAAGATAATTCAATTAAAATTATCTTTGATTACACAATTACAAACGATGTAATGAAAATTATATCAGACGAAAAGGCAAAGCAAATTTCATCAGCTTACAACGAAAAATGTGAATTGGAAATAAGCGTCAGAAGAAATAATTATGATAGTTTTATAGAAAAACTGAAATTATTAAACTCTGAAAATATTAAAATAATTGTTAAAGTGTTACATTGTTAAATTGTTCTTTCTATGTGATTTCTTTCTATGTAACTATGTGTCTATGTGGTAAAGAGAAGTTTGAAGTTTGTCGTTTGTGGTTGCAAATTGACGAACAATTATTGTAGATTGTGAACCGCCAACTGACTACTGCTCACTGATTACCGAATACTAATTACCAAATTCCTAAATCCTGTAATCCTGTCTAAAAAATTCTAAAATCCTAAATGAAACATGAAACAATTAAAACAACTTTGTAGCATACACGCTCCCACTGGCGAAGAATATTATATGCGAGATTTTCTGATTGAATACATTAACAATAATAAATCACAATGGAAATCACAACCACAATTATTTTATGGAAAAGATTTTAAAGATTCTTTAATTCTAGTTTTCGGCAAGCCCAGAACTGCAATTTTTGCTCACATGGATTCCGTTGGATTTAATATCAGATACAATAATGAGTTAATTCCTATAGGTTCGCCACGTATTATCAACGGCACACCACTTTTAGGAAAAGACTCCAAAGGAGAAATACAATGTGAATTAAAAGTTATTGATTCAGAAGAAGAAACTAAAATATTTACAAATTTTTCACGAGAAATCGAACGAGGCACAAGCTTAACATTTAAGTCAAATTTTATAGAAAGCGAAAATCACATCGAATCTTGTTATTTAGACAATAGACTTGGAATAAAAAATGCTCTCGAAATTGCAAATTCAATCTCAGATGGAATTATAGCTTTTACTTGTGGAGAAGAAGCTGGAGGTGGAACAGTTGAGTTAATAGCAAAATTTATATACGAAAACTATAAAGTTTCACAAGCTCTCATTTCAGATATAACATGGGTTACTGAAGGAGTTAAGCTGGGTGATGGCTGTGTTATTTCATTAAGAGATAAAATGATACCATCACGAAAATTTGTAAATAAAATTATTAAAATCGCAAAAGAACAAAATATTAAATTTCAGATAGAAGTCGAAGATTCAGGTAGTAGCGACGGAGGTTATTTACATAAAACCCCCTATCCTATTGATTGGTGCTTTATTGGTGTCGCTTGTGAAAACATTCATTCTCCAAGCGAAAAAGTTCACAAAGAAGACATACTAAATATGACTAATTTTTATAAAAAACTTATAGAGTTATTATAGAAAATTTTAATTCAAATATAATTTTACTATGTTTGCATTATTATTTATTAAATAAAATATTTATGAGAAAACTTACATTATTAATTTTATCCTGTTGCTTCTTTGCGATTGCTTATGCGCAAGATGATGCAGGCAGCGTTAATATGCTGTCAAAACGAGGCGAATTCATCCTTCCTGAAGCAGGAAATATTGGATTAGCTATTGATGCAGTTCCAATTGTTAATTATTTTGGTAATGCTGCTAATGGAAATGCATTTAATACTGGTGCATTTAACTTTGTTGATGGAACCAACACAATTATTGGAAAGTACATGCTAACTGAAAGTTCAGATGTTAGAGTAAAATTCCGCTTTGGAAAAGGTCGTACAAAGGATGTTGAATACATTACAAGAGACTCTTTACCAGTTTCTGATCCTTTGATAAAAGTGGAAGATATTGAAAAGGCATATTTTTCAAACTATACTATTGGGATTGGATATGAAATGAGTAGAGGAAAAGGAAGAGTTCAAGGTTATTATGGTGCTGAGGTATTTGTTCAATACGTTGGAGGTCACAATACTTATGAGTATGGTAACCAAATAACTGCTGACTTTACTTCAATAGCAAACAACACTACAAACTTTGGCACAAATAAAAATGGAAATAGAAGAGTTCTTGAAAACAAAGGAATGAATACATTTGGATTTGGTTTAAGAGGGTTTATTGGTGTTGAATATTTCTTTACACCAAAAATTTCTATTGGTGGTGAATTTGGATGGGGTCCTGGAATTTTCAAGGATAGCGATTTTACTCAAACAGAAGAATATTGGGATGGCTTAAAAGTGCAAACTGAAGAAACTAAAGTTGCTGGTGGTTCTTCTTGGGCTTTAGACACTGACAACTCAAGTGGTGGAGTATTTTTAACATTTTATTTTTAATAAATCAAATAATATAATAATAATTTTAAAACAATTAAGACAATGAAAAAATTTATAGTAATATCAATTTTATTAGGTTTTGGTTTAATGATAACCTTAAACTCTTGCAAAAAGAAAGAAGAAGAAACAACTCCTGCAACATTAACTTCTACTGCTACAATTAAAGGAAAAGTATGGGCAGTATTAGATGCTACAAATGCCACTGAAGAATATGCTCCATCAGGAACAAAAATAATTGTTACAATTACTACTCAAGATTTGGTTGATTATACTTTGGACGCAGAAAAGATTAAAACATTATCTTATGAAACAACTCTTGATGGTAGTGGTAATTATTCAATTTCTATCCCAGCAACTTCAAAAATTTTTACAGCTAAAGTTAATGGTGTTGATTTTGAATATGAACAAACTGTTTGGGATTATACTACAACTCCAACATCTACAAAGAAAGAAAGAAAAGTTTATACTGTAGGTCAATCAATAGTTAATATACAGGCAGGAACTGTTCAAATCAATGATTTAGGTTATAATTAATTTTAAATGCAATAATAAAAAAAGCTGCTCAAAAGGCAGCTTTTTTTAATAAAAAAAACTTTATACATTTGCTTAAACTAAAATCAAAATAAAATGAAAACATTATCAATTTTAATTACGTTCATCGCTATTTTAGCATTTTGTTCAAATGTTAATGCTCAAGAGCCTGCAAAGGGTAAAACAACTACTGAAGTAAAAGAAGGTAAAGATACTAAAACTCCGAAAGAATCAAAAGGAAAAACTAATACAAAAGAAAATAAAGGCAATACTAAATCATCTAGCACAGGAGAGCCAATACCTGGTTCAGAAATATTATTAGAACAAGAACCCGACAACAAAGTTGCTCCAAAAGACAATGGCAATCACGAAGATGATATGATGTTGGAAGATGATAAATAATAAATAAAGTTTGAAGTTTAGAGTTTGAAGTTTAAAGTTACTTTTGCCATAACATACAAATTCCTAAATCCTAAATCTCTAAATCCTAAATTAAAATGTTAATAGTTGGTATCGCAGGTGGAACAGGCTCTGGTAAAACTACAGTTGTTAAAAAAATTGTTAATAATCTACCAAACGAATCAATTGTTCTATTACCTCAAGATTCTTATTACAAAGACAATGGAAACCTTCCAATTGAAGAACGATTGGAAATTAATTTCGACCACCCCAATGCGGTTGAGTTTGAACTTTTAATTGAACATATAAAACAATTAAAAAAAGGTCAAAATATTCAGCAACCAATTTACTCATATTTAAGCTGTACAAGAGCTAGCGAAACAATTCCAATTATTCCTAAAGAAGTTATAATTGTTGAAGGAATTTTAGTTTTAACCAACGAAGAACTTCGTAATTTATTCGACATAAAAGTATTTGTTCATGCCGATGCCGACGACAGATTAAATAGAGTAATTCAAAGAGATATAATTGAAAGAGGACGTTCAGTTCATAAAGTTTTAGAACGCTACGAAAAAACTGTAAAACCAATGCACCTTCAATTTATTGAACCATCTATGAGATATGCAGATATTATTGTGCCACAAGGTGGAAATAATCTTGTTGCTATTGATATACTAACTCATTTCATAATAAACAAATTAAAACAATAATGCTAGAAAGTAATAAAATTGATAAAATACTTTTTTTAGATATTGAAACTGTTCCAGAATACCCTGAGTTTAATTCACTTCCCGAAAATTTTAAACCGTTATGGGAAAAGAAATCAAAGTATTTAATTAAAGAAAACGAAACTCCCGAAGATATTTATAACAGAGCTGGAATTTATGCAGAATTTGGTAAAATAGTATGTATTTCAGTAGGTTTTATTTATTTCAAAAATTCAGAAAAGCATTTTCGTATTAAATCATATTATAATGATGATGAAAAAATTATTCTGACAGATTTTATCAAATTAATGGCATCATACAATGCTAAAAATGAACATGTTTTATGTGCACACAATGGTAAAGAATTTGATTTTCCATATCTTTGTCGAAGAATATTAATTAACGATTTACACATTCCAAAAATCTTAGACCTATCAGGAAAAAAACCTTGGGAAATATCACATTTAGATACTTTAGAACTTTGGAAATTTGGTGATTATAAACACTATACTTCTCTTGAGCTTTTAGCTACAATATTTAATATTCCAACTCCAAAAGACGATATTGATGGAAGTCAAGTTGGTAATGTTTATTGGAAAGATAATGATTTAAAGCGTATTGCTAAATATTGCGAAAAAGACGTATTAACAATCGCTCAGTTACTTTTAAAATACAAAGGCGAATCACTTATTGAAGATGCTAACATTGAAATAATTAGCTAATTAAAAAGTAAGTTCTCAATAGTTAGTTTTATTTTTTGAACAATAGAACATTTGAACATTTGAAAAACGAATTTTTTACCCCATTGGATAGCTTATGTTGAACAATGGATGTGCAATAAAAGATATTATCCAACGGGGTGAATTAAATAAAACACTGTCGTATCGTGTGTTTTACTTCGTTATTCTTCATTCGTTGTTCTATTATTCGATTGTTCAAAATGACTTTTTCCAAGTTGTTATTGAGAAGTTACATTAAAAAGGTCTTAACACTTTCAATAAAATCATTCTGATTTTCAGCATGAACCCAATGACCCGCATTTTTAATTACAATTACATTAGAGTTTATAAATGTAGATTTAATCATTTCAAAATGTTCATAAGGAATATAATTAGAATTCTCTCCCTTTATAAATAAAGTTGGAGTTCGAATTTCAGTATTTTTATCTATCGAACTATTCAATAAAATTTCATACAAATTATTCCTAATTGATTGAATATTAAAAGTCCAATAAAATTCATTTTTTGAATTTCGTTTAAGATTTTTTAATAAAAACTGTCGCAATCGAATATCTTTTAATGATTTTGAAAGTTGCAAATCAACTTCATCCCTGCTATTAAATATATCAATGCTCAAATCTGATATAGCTTTCAATATTTTAACATGTGAACTTATTATTTCAATCGATTCTGAATCATTTTCATAAGTAAAAGGTGAAATATCAACAATTATTAGCTTTTTAATCAAATCAGGATTTTTTAATACAAGCTTAATTGCAACCTTACCTCCCATTGAATGACCCAATAAAAATACTTTTCCCAAATTATGTTCTTTAATAAAATCATCAATATCAGTACACATCGAATCATAGTTATGAATATCAGAATGTTCAGATTGACCATGATTCCTTAAATCAATAAGGTAAACTGTAAAATATTTTTCTAGAATCTTAGCAATACTAAACCAATTATCCGAAGAACCATACAATCCATGTATAATTAATAAAGGCTCTCCTTCTCCGTATTTTCTATAAAAAAGTTTCATTTTAATTGCCTCAAATACATTTGAATAGTATTTTCCAAACCAAAATAAAGTGCATCTGAAATTAATGCATGACCAATTGAAACTTCTTTTAAATTTTCAATATTTTTATAAAAATAGTTCAGATTATCTAAACTTAAATCATGACCGGCATTCAAATCAAGATTACATTCCTTTGCTAACTTCGATGCCAAAATAAAATTCTCAACCGCTTTTTCTTTATTCACAGGATACATTGTAGCATAAGGCTCTGTATATAACTCAATTCTATCAGTTTCTGTATCAACTGCATTTTCAATATTTTTCAAATTAGTATCAATAAAAATTGAAGTTCTAATGCCCACACTTTGTAATTCATAAATTACCTCCTTTAAAAAAGATTTATGATTAATTGTATCCCATCCAGCACTAGAAGTTAAAGAATCTGGTGGATCAGGCACTAAAGTTACCTGTTCGGGCTTAATATTTTTCACCAATTCCATGAATTTTTCACTTGGATAGCCCTCAATATTAAACTCCGTATTAACAATTTTCTTTAAATCATACACATCGCTATACCTTATATGCCTTTCATCGGGACGAGGATGAACAGTTATACCATCAGCACCAAATCGCTGACAATCAATTGCAATTTGAATTAAGTTCGGGGTATTTCCACCTCTTGCATTACGGATTGTTGCTATTTTGTTAATATTAACACTTAGTTTAGTCATTTGAATTATAATTAAATAATTTAGATTTGTAAAAATTTAGCAAATTTAAACGTATTTTTAATACATAACAATTTTATGCTTGCAAAGGATTTATTATCGGAAATAATACCAGCTATAAAAACATCAGACACAGGTATAGATGCATTAAATATGATGGAATTATTTAAAGTATCTCATTTACCAATTGTAAATAATAAAGAATTTTTAGGATTAATATCCGATAAAGATATTTATGACTTAAATTTAGCTGATGAATCAATTGGAAATCATGGGCTTTCGCTAATAAGACCTTTTGTATATTCACATCAACATTTTTTTGAAATTATTGATATAGTTACTAATATGAAACTTACATTAGTTCCTGTATTAAATGCAAAAAATAATGAATACATAGGTGTTATTACATTAACCGAATTAGTTCACAGCTTTGCAAATTTCACTTCTGTTGACCAACATGGTGGAATTATTGTTCTTGAATTAAATCAAAACGATTATTTTTTATCTCAGATTACTCAAATAGTTGAAGGAAATGATGCAAAAATATTGAGCCTTTATATAACATCACCAGCTGAATCAACAAAACTGGAACTAACAATAAAGTTAAATGTTTCAGATTTAGCTGGAATAATTCAAACTTTTAATAGGTATAATTACAATATAAAAGAAACATTTTCCCACGATGATATTGAAGATACTTTGTTCAAAAACAGATACGAATCTTTCCTCAATTACCTGAATATATAGAAATTAACAAAATAAAATTCTATTTATCTTATATATACAATCATAAATTAATGATTAATACGTTATTGTTGTTGAAATTTATATATTTAATATTATTTTTGTTCTAGTCTAAATCCTAATGAAAATAGCCATATACGGAAGAGCGTTAAATAATAATTTTATTAATTACTTTAATGAAATTATTAATATTTTAGAATTAAATAATATTGAAATATTGATTTATTTTCCATTGTTTAATTCTGTTAAAAATCAAATAAAATTTAATCAAAAAAAAACAACTGTTTATCAAACTTATGATGACATTCATAAAAAAGCAGATTTTATAATTAGCATCGGAGGAGACGGAACTTTTCTTGAGTGTGTAACATTTTTAAAAAAGAGCAATATTCCTATACTTGGAATTAACATTGGAAGACTAGGTTTCTTAGCAAACGTGCAAAAAGAAAACATTACAGAAGCTATTGAAAGTCTAATAAATCAACAATATACAATCGAAACTAGAACTCTTTTAAATATCTCGACCAATAACAACGAAGCTTTTGATGGATTCAGTTATGCACTTAATGAAATTACTATTCACAAAAGCGATTCATCTTCAATGATAACTATTCATACTTACGTAAATAATGAGTTTTTAAATTCATATTGGGCAGATGGATTAATAATTTCTACCCCTACAGGCTCAACTGCATACTCTTTAAGTGCAGGTGGTCCAATTGTTGTTCCCGACTCAAACAACTTAATAATCACACCATTAGCACCTCACAATTTAAATGTAAGATCATTAATTATAAATGATAACAATAAAATTCTTTTAAAAATTGAAACTAGAAGCAATAACTACCTTGCATCACTTGATTATCGTTCAAAAATACTTGATAAAACGGTTGAAATAGTGGTTGAAAAGGCTGATTTTGAGGTCAACGTAATAAGGTTAACCAATCAAAATTTCTTCAAAACATTGAGAACAAAGCTTAAGTGGGGTGTGGATAAGAGAAATTAAATTATTAATTAACTGATTTTGTCAAATTTAAAAAAAATACTAGATTTGTTGATTAATAAATATTTTATATTTTTACCAAAATTAAAAAATAGATTAAAATACTCTATGTTTAAATATGTAATCATCATAACACTATTACTGGCAATGACTTGCGAAGACAGTTTTGCTCAAAGAAGACGTAGTGGCAGATGGAAACAATCAAGATACGAATTTGTTTTTGGTATTGGAGGAACTGGATTTCTTGGTGAATTAGGAGGAAGAGATCAAATAGGGACAAACTCAATAAGAGACTTAGAAATATCTTTAACAAGACCCTTATTTAGTGTCGGATTAAGATATAAAATTGAAGAATATATTGCTGTAAAAGGAGCATTAGCTTATGGTAAGTTAAGAGGTGATGACAATAAAACTGCGGAAATTTTTAGAAATAATAGAAATTTAAGTTTTAGGTCACCAATTGTTGAATTTTCACTTTTAGCAGAATATTCATTCATTAAGGAAAGAGTTGGACACAAATACAATTTACGAAAAATTCGTGGAGTAAAAGGTTTTAAAACAAATACTTATTTTTTCACAGGCATTGGCGTATTTTACTTTAATCCAAGAGCTCAATACAATGGTAAGTGGTATTCGCTTGCACCATTATCTACCGAAGGTCAAGGATTAGTTCCAACTCGTAAAAAATATTCAAGAGTTCAAATTTCAATACCTATTGGAATTGGGATGAAATATAGCTTAAATCGCAAGCTCAGTATTGGGTTAGAATATGGTGTTAGAAAAACATTTACAGATTACATTGATGATGTTAGTACAACATATTATGATAAAGAATTATTACGAGAAGCAAAAGGTGATGTAGCAGCAGAACTCTCAGATCCTTCATTAAGGCAAGACGGATGGACTGGGGCTAATGCTCAAAGAGGAGATTCATTTAATAAAGATGCATATATGTTTTTACAAATTTCAATTTGTTACAAAATGAGAACTTCTCGAGGAGGTATGCCTAAATTCTAAAATGATTATGAAATTAAAAAAAGATTAATACATTTGCGTTCAATTTGTTCTAAAAATTAATGAAAAAAATATTCTACTTAATACTTATACTTACAATTCCCCTTCTTTCTGATGCTCAAAAGTGGAAACGATATAGATACGAAGTCCTTTTTGGTATTGGTTATTCTAATTTCTTTGGTGATTTAGGTGGAGGAAATGGAAAAGGAGGTCAGTCTATAATATCAGTTAAAGATGTAGATTTTGGAGCATCAAGACCTGCCTTTTTTGTTGGAGCTAGATACAAGGTCATTGAACGATTTGCTATAAAATTTAATTTATTATTTACTTATGTTAGTGGATATGATAAATACTCAGGAAGTATATCCAGAAAAAATCGAGGTGAAAGTTTTAGTTCCCCTTTATTTGAACAATCATTAATGGCAGAATTTTCTGTTATCAAAGAAAGATATGGTCGTAGATATACAATGGGAAATATTAGAAGTCTCAAGAAATTACATATAAATACTTATTTATTTTTTGGTGTTGGAGGCTTTTGGTTTAGTCCAAAAACTAAAATTGATGGAATTCAAATTGAGGGTCAAGCTTCAAGAAGTACTGGTGAAAGTTATAAGACATATCAATTAGCCATACCTATAGGCATTGGTTTAAAATATGGTGTTAATCGAAAACTTAATATTGGGTTAGAGTATGGAAATAGATTTACTTTTACCGATTTTATTGATAATCACAAAGATGTAAGCTCTGGAAACAAAGGAAAAGATAGCTATATGTTATTAAATTTAATTTTTACCTATAAATTAAGAACTACAAGAAGTGGATTACCTAAATTTTAAATCTATTTCTTACTATGTTAAAATCATTAGTTACTATTTTCTGTTTACTTACAGCTTTTTCAACAATAGTTCATGCTCAGAGAAAGGTTGACTTGGGAATATTAGCTGGAGCAAATTATTATCAAGGAGAATTTAACCAAAGCCTTCCTTTCAACTCCCCAAACTTTGCTGGAGGAATTTTAGTCAGATATAATTTTGATACTAGATATGCTCTTAGAATGAGTATATTTATGGGAGCATTATCTGGAGCTGATACAAAATCTTCATCTGCATATCAAAACAATCGCAATTTAGGTTTCTCAACAAGCTTAATAGATTATACATTACAAGGAGAATTTAATTTTTTTGAGTTTGAACCAAACGATGAAAAGAAAAGACTAAGTCCTTATGTTACTGCTGGTTTTACTTTTTTTATTGCAAATAATGCTACAAAACCATATCAAATTGCTATTCCATTTGGGTTAGGATTTAAATATTATATAAACAATAAATTAAGCATTGGAATGGAATGGGCTTATCGTAAAACATTTACAGACTATATTGATTTAGTTTCAGGGAATAAAATTGATAATTCTGAACCCTCAATTTTAAATAAACAAATTGGTTATTCTCATCAAAAAGACTGGTATTCAATTGCATCTATCTTTTTCACATACAAAATAAAAACTCAGAAAAACTTTCCTTGCCCAGCCTATTGGTAAATAATATTTATGGATAATATAATAACAAAAATTGATAGACAAAACTTGCCTTGCCATGTTGCAATTATAATGGATGGCAATGGAAGATGGGCTAAGTCTATCGGAATGACACGTTCATTTGGACATAAAAATGGAGTTAATGCAGTAAGAGAAGTTACAGAAGCTAGTGCTGAATTAGGAATAAAATACTTAACACTATATGCTTTTTCTACAGAAAATTGGAATAGACCCAAATTTGAAATTAACACATTAATGTCTTTATTAGTTTCATCAATAAATAAAGAGATAAAAACACTAATTAAAAATAATATACGTTTACTCACGATTGGAAATACAGAAAGTTTACCAAAAAAAGTACAAAAAGAATTGTCAAAAGCTATTGAAATAACATCAAAAAATTCAGGTCTTACACTAGTTCTTGCACTAAGTTATAGTTCCAGATGGGAAATTATAAACGCTATAAATAGAATTAGTTCTGATATTAGAAATGAAGTTATTAAAGATGAAACTATTACAGAAGAATTATTTACAAAATATTTAACAACTAGTAATATTCCAGATCCTGACTTACTTATCAGAACTAGCGGAGAATACCGAATAAGCAATTTCTTATTGTGGCAAATAGCCTATTCTGAATTATATTTTACAAAAAAATTATGGCCAGATTTTAATAAAAATGATTTTTATGAAGCTATCTTTGACCTTCAAAATAGAGAACGTAGATTTGGTTTAACAAGTGAACAAATTAGAGACAAATAAAATGAGTAAATATTTTTTCGCATTTTTCTTATTATTTCTTTTCCATTATAACTCATATTCACAACTAATTGAAAGCGATAATTTAAAAGATATTAATTATTCAAACATTAAAGACTATGAAATCGGAGGGATTAGTGTTACAGGAATTAAATACCTTGATCATAATGTAATAATTAATCTTTCAGGTTTAAATGTTGGCGATTCAATAACAATCCCAGGTGAAAAAATATCTGATGCAATTTCAAATCTTTGGAAGCAAGGTTTATTTTCTGATATAAAAATTTCTGTAACTAAATTAATTGAAAATGTTATTTTTCTTGAAATTTATTTACAAGAACAACCCAGACTATCAAAATTTAGTTTTGAAGGAGTAAATAAGTCAGAAGCCGATGATTTAAGAGAAAAAATAAAATTAGTTAAAGGCTCACAGGTTACAGAAAATATAATCAATAATTCTAAAAACATTATTCGAAATCATTTTATAGATAAGGGATTCAATAGCAACTCAGTAGAGATAATTAAAATTGATGATTCTTTAATGGTTAATAATACAATCCTAAAAATTATTGTAGATAAAGGCAAAAGAGTAAAAATAAATGAAATAGCTTTTAAAGGAGATAGCGTATTTAAAGAGAAAAAAATGAGAAGATTTATGAAAGATACAAAGCAACAAGCTTGGTATCATATCTTCAAAACATCAAAATATACCGAAAGTACTTTTAAAGACGATAAAGCAAATATTATTGCTAAATATAATTCAAAAGGATATAGAGATGCAAAAATCATAACCGATTCTGTTTATCAGTTCAATGAAAAAAGATTAAACATTAATATCCAAATAGATGAAGGTAAAAAGTATTTTTTCCGAAATATTACTTGGAATGGAAATACAAAGTATTCAACCGATAAATTATCTGAATCACTTGGAATAAAAAAAGGTGACATTTTCGATCAATCCGTTCTTGATAATAAATTAATTATTGACCAAAATAGTGTTAGTTCATTATATTTAGATGACGGATATTTATTTTTTTCTGCAACTCCTGTAGAAATTTTAGTTGAAAATGATTCAATTGACTTAGAAATAAGAATATACGAAGGAAAACAAGCAATAATTGACAATGTTTTAATTACTGGTAATACCAAAACCAACGATAGGGTTATAAGAAGAGAAATAAGATCAAAACCTGGACAACTTTTCAATCGTTCAGATATAATTAGAACCCAACGAGAATTAGCACAATTAGGTTATTTTGATCCTGAAAAATTAAACGTCAATCCAACTCCAAACCCTTCAGAAGGAACTGTTGACTTAGAATATATTGTAGAAGAAAAACCTTCAGACCAAGTAGAATTATCAGGCGGTTGGGGTGCTGGAATGATTGTTGGGACACTTGGAGTTTCATTTAATAATTTTTCAGCTAGAAACATCCTTAATGGGAATGCTTGGCGACCGTTACCTTCTGGCGATGGACAACGATTAAGTGTGAGAGCACAGTCTAACGGAACATATTACCAAGCTTATAATATGTCATTTGTTGAACCATGGCTTGGTGGTAAAAAACCTAATTCGTTAACAGTATCATTATATCATACCATTCAAACAAACGGTGTAAAAAAATCAACCGATGGTCGAAAATCAATAAAAATTTCAGGTATCGCATTAGGTCTAGGTCGAAGATTATATTGGCCAGATGATTTTTTCACATTATATAATGAATTAAGTTATCAGTTTTACAATCTTAACAATTGGGATGCATTCCTTTTTGATAATGGGAGAGCTAATAACATCAGCTTTAGTACAACTTTTGCTAGAAACTCTATTGATGCACCAATATATCCAAGAAAAGGGTCGTCATTCTCCTTAACATTGCAATTGACTCCCCCATTCTCTTCATTCAACAATAAAGATTATACTACAATGTCTGATAGTGCAAAGTATAAATGGGTAGAATATCATAAATGGACTTTTAAATCATCTTGGTTTACAAATTTGGCAGGAAATTTGGTAATGAACGCAAGAGCCGAATTCGGCTTTTTAGGTTTATATAACAGAGCTGTTGGGCCTTCTCCTTTTGAGGGATTCTATGTTGGTGGTGACGGTTTATCTGGATATAATCTATATGGACGTGAAACTATATCATTAAGAGGATATGATAGCGGTTCTTTGACACCTTCAACCGGAGGAAACATATATGATAAATATACTTTAGAATTAAGATATCCATTATCTTTAAATCCTTCTGCCACATTTTATGTACTAACTTTTGCAGAAGGTGGAAATTCTTGGTATAAATTTAAAGAATTTAATCCTTTTGATATTAGACGTGCTGCTGGAGTTGGCGTTAGAATTTTCTTGCCGATGTTTGGAATGTTAGGAGTTGATTGGGGTTATGGATTTGATAATACTAAAAGATCTTCTGGGGGTAACAAGAGTCAATTTCATTTTGTAATTGGACAACAATTTTAAGAATAATAACTAATTAAATTTATTAATTATGAAAACTATTTTAATCAACACTGTTTTAATCATTGCATTATCAACAGTATCAATAGCTCAAAAATTTGCTTTCGTGGACACTGAATACATTTTAAAAAATATTCCATCTTATGCTACTGCACAAGATAAACTTGATCAAATTTCAGTTGAATGGCAAAAAGAAATTGAAGCATATTATTCTGAAATAGACAAAATGTATAAAGATTTTCAAGCAGAAAAAGTTTTACTAACTGAAGAAATGAAGATTAAAAGAGAAGATGCTATTATAGCTAAAGAAAAAGAAGTCAAAGAATTACAGAAAAAATATTTTGGACAAGAGGGTGAACTATACAAAAAAAGACAAGAACTAGTCAAACCTATTCAAGATGACGTTTTTAATGCGGTAAAGGATATTGCTACAGAAGGTGGTTATGCTGCAATTTTTGACACATCAAATGGTGCAAATATGCTATTTACAGATCCAAAATTTGATAGAAGCGATGAAGTATTAAAAAAGTTAGGATATAAAAATTAATTTATATATTTGCGAAACAAAAATTTATTAGAATGAAAAAATTATCTTATTTATTAGCTATTAGTTTATTTGTTGTTTGTGTTTTCACAAATGGTAATGCACAAACAAAAGGAAAATTTGCACACATTGATTCTCAAGCGTTAATAACTTCTATGCCAGAAAAAGAAGCAGCTCAGAAAAAACTTCAAGAAGAAGCTAGTGCTTTAGAAACTGAACTTGTTGCAATGCAAGATGAAATGCAAAAAAAATATAAAGACTATTTGGCTAAAAAAGAAACTCTTACCGACTTA
>Ga0154347_1220_pt1 | contig 15721 bp, 14 predicted proteins | sample RifGroA2_FD_115875 | JGI IMG/M metagenome (GOLD analysis project Ga0154347, IMG submission 115875) | Bacteroidetes bacterium GWA2_31_9
CCCGTAGGCGGAGGGAGTTCTTTCAGTTAAAAGTTTTTTGTTACTTTTTTTCGATAAAAAAAGTAAAAGAATTCGCTTTTAAAAAAAAGTTTCTTTAATAATGGATATTTGTCGTACACCCTTTTAACTCATCAACTTTGGAGTCGTATGTTTGTGTAAATCAACAATCTATAAACATGCTACCCATTGGAATCAAACAAACTAAACAAGTAAATTGTGAATTTATTTTGACAGGTTTACCAAGTTTTTAACTTCCATTTATTTTTTGTATTTTTATTAAAAATATATATCAATTCCCTTATGATTAACAATGACATATTTCGCCGTCTCCGATTCATTTTGAACATAAATGATTCAAAAATGATAGAGTTGTTTCAATTAGCAAATCATAAGGTAGAAAGGTCTGAAGTTAGCAATTGGCTTAAAAAAGAAGATGATTCATCATATCGTGAAATGACTGATAATAAGCTGGCAATTTTTCTAAACGGATTAATTATTCACAAGCGTGGAAAAAGAGATGGCGAACCTCCAATTTCTGAAAATCAATTAAGTAATAACATTATTTTAAAAAAACTCAAAATAGCTTTCGATTTAAAAACTGATGATATACTAGAAATGCTCAAATCAATAGATAAACCAATAGGTGAGCACGAATTGAGTTCATTTTTCCGAAATCCAAACCATCTTAAGTTTCGTTTATGTAATGACCAATATCTCAGGAATTTTCTGAATGCTATGTTGGCAAAATATAGAACTAATGAGGCTGGCTAAACTTGAATTATCTTATTAACTATCCTTTTATATCGTAAGCCATCAGCGATTTTCCGTGCCTTATATACAAAACTCCCTTATTAATTACAGGATGAGCAAAATGTTCACGAGAGCCTTTTGTAACTTTAAAACTGCTGATAGTTTCCATTTTTCCGTTATTAGGATTGATTAAATAAGTCTCTCCTTTTTGATTGTAATAATATAGTAAATTCCCATCTGAAATTAAAACTCCAATTCCAATTTTTAACGAATCCATGACCTCGCCAGAATCGGCATTAATGCTTACTAAATTTTTAAAGCTATTTGTACAAGAATAAATCACATTATCTTTCAAAATAAACCCACTCATAAAGTTGTCAATATTTTTATTTCTCCAAACTTGAGCAACCTCACTCCCATCATCAGACAATTTGAGCTTTACGGCACAATTTCCATCACCGGCAATGTAATAAATAAAACCATTTTCGTAATAAGCTGAATTACTGTGAGTATCGCCATTTCCAGGCTGGCGTTTATCTATTGGAATATTATCTTGCTCATGAGTCCATAATATTTTACCCGACAAAGCATCTATTCCTAATAAATTATAAGCTGTAAATAAAACTACAATTTTTCTATTATTTAGTTCAATTAAAATTGGGGAATTATAACCGGGAATATCGCCTTTCCCTTTGCAAACCCAGTTTATTTCTCCATTAAAACGATTTAACGAAATTATATTCGTATCTGCTCCTCCAGGCACAAAAAACAAATCATCACCAGAAACAAGAATCGATTCAGAATGACCATGATAAGTACTTCTTCCATGAAAATCAGTTTGCATATCCATTGACCATTCCTTTTTACCAGTTGTTGCATCAAAACAATAAACATTTCCTAATCCAGAACTAACATAAATTAAATTGTCAACTAAAGTTGGAGCAGAACGACTTCCGGGAAATGTCTTAATCCATTCATTTCCATACGACGATTTCCATAATATTTTGCCATTCAAATCCAATTTAAATAAATAACCTAAGCTATCAATTTCTCCAAGAATATAAATATTTTTATCAGTTATAATTGGAGAACCATAACCATTTCCGATGCTATCAGTTGACCAAATCATTTTTTGTCCATCAGCAGACCATTTTTTTAATAAAGTAGAATCGGGATAAATTCCTTTGCGGTCTTTGCCACGCCATTGTTCGATTTCTTGTGAAAAAGTAACTGAAAAACTCAATAAAATGATTGATATGCAAATTAGCTTTGTCATAAAATTTCAATTTAATTATTTCTAAAAATATAATTATTTAATTACAAACTGAAAGAAGTTCGACGAAATGGCAATTTACATAGACAAAATTAAAAATAATATTTTTTCTTATTTTGTAATAATCTAAAATACAATGCTTTTATAGTTAAAATTAATTCACCAAAGTGGTTATTTGAATAATACATATAAAAATAAATTTGTTCAATTCAAAAAAATGTATTTACCTTTGTAATGCGTTCTTTTAGAATATATACTTATCCAGAAAGGCAGAGGGAATGGCCCGTTGAAGCCTTAGCAACCTGTAAACAATCAAGGTGCTAAATCCAACTCTCATATTGAGAGAAAGATAAGAAAGAAAGAGAATTTTATAAAATTTATATATAAAACTCTTCTGACTTGTCGGAAGAGTTTTTTTTATGTAAAAAACTCCCGACAACCACTTTCCAGATAAGTGTTATTCCGACGCAGAATAACTTTAAAATTAACTTATTATGGAAAGAAAAACAGTAGTCAAATTCGGTGGGTCGAACCTTCAAAAACCAGAAGATTTTCAGAAATTAGTCAAAGTTGTAAGAAACTATAACAAGCCAATAGTAATTGTTGTTTCGGCATTTTGTGGAGTAACTGATAAACTCACAAAAACAATGACAGATGATGTCAATTCAACTCAAAACATTAAACTCATTTGCAATGACTTAGCAAACATTCATAAGCAAATAATTTTTCATAATATTTCAAATTCTGAAGCTTCCAAAAATACCTTTTCGGAGGTTGACAGTTTAATTACTGAACTAGAGTCAATTCTGAATATTTTCTGCAAATATGGTCGAAGCAATATCGAACTTAAAGACCTGATTTTAACCTTTGGAGAAAGATTTACTGCCACAATTTTAAATGCAATTCTTATAAATTATAAAATTGATTCGGAACTAATTTTTCCTGAAAATCTGGGACTTATAACCGATGGAAGATTTGGTAATTCAAGAATCAATTTCAATTTATCAGACGAAAAAGTAACTAAAAAGCTTTCATCTGAAAAAACATTTGTAATTCCCGGATTTTATGGGATTTCAGAAAAAAATCAAGTTACAACTTTTGGGCGTGGTGGTAGCGATTACACAGCAGCTTCAATTGCAAAAATAATAAATGCCTCATCATTGGATTTCTGGAAAGATGTTGATGGACTTCAAAGTGCAGACCCCAAAATTGTCACGAATCCAACACAAGTAACACACTTAAACTATGCAGAAGCATCTGAACTTGCATATTTCGGGGCAAAAATTCTTCATCCTCTTTCCATTGAGCCGATAGCTGAAAAAAATATTCCAGTGAAAATATTTAATATCAATAAAGTTCAGGAAAATAATCTGCCCGAAACAATTATAAATAAAGATAATTGCTTAACTAAAACCATAAAAAGCATCACATACAGTAACGACTTTGGAATTATTAAATTAGAAGGTTCAGAGATTGGATATAAAGCTGGAATTCTCTCATTAATAACCAGTTGCTTAAACATTGCTGAAATAAATATTAAATCAGTAATTACTTCTCAAACAACAATTAATCTTTTGCTTTCAAAAAACGATTTAAAAAGTGCCGGACTTATTTTGCAAAATAATCAAATTGAAACAGTTAGCTCAATTAAAATTATTGATGATATTTCAACAATTGCTGTAATTGGAAATGGAATATACGAAAACTACGAAAATGCTTCAAGAATTTTTTCAGCAATTACAAAAAGCAAAATAAATATCAGGCTAATTTCTTTTGGAGCTACAGATTCTTCAGCATATTTTATTATTAACGAACAAGATAAAAATCTTGCTGTTAAAGCCATACATGCTGAAATTTTTGAAACGAAAAATGCAGAGTTTTATAATACAAACTCTCTGTGAACCTCCGTGAACTTAGTGTCTCCGTGTTAAAAAAAATAATTAGAACAAAATAAATATAAAAATGAAAACAGAAAATTTAAAATTTGAAACTCTGCAAATTCATGCAGGACAAGAAGTTGATAACACAACTCAATCACGTGCAGTACCAATTTATCAAACAACATCTTATGTGTTTAAAAATTCAGAACATGGTGCAAATCTCTTTGCATTAAAAGAATTTGGAAACATTTACACAAGACTTATGAATCCAACAACAGATGCTCTGGAAAAGCGAATTGCAGCTTTGGAAGGTGGAGTTGCAGCATTAGTTGTGTCATCAGGACACGCTGCTCAATTCATAGCATTAAACAATATTTTACAAAACGGCGACAACTTTGTATCAAGCCCTTACTTGTATGGTGGAACTTACAACCAATTTAAAGTTTCGTTTAAAAGACTTGGCATTGATGTTCGCTTTGCAGAAAATATTAATGTAGAGGAATTTGAGAAACTAATAGATGAAAACACAAAGGCAATTTATTTAGAAACAATCGGAAACCCTGGATTTAACATTCCAGATTTTGAATTATTTTCAAAATTGTCTGATAAATACGAAATTCCATTAATTGTTGACAACACATTTGCAGGTTGCGGTTATCTTTGCCGACCGATAGAGCTTGGGGCACATATAGTTGTAGAATCTGCTACAAAATGGATTGGCGGACATGGGACAAGTATGGGAGGAGTAATTGTTGACTCAGGAAAATTCAACTGGGGCAACGGAAAATTTCCACAATTTACAGAACCTTCAGAAGGTTATCATGGATTAAAATTTTGGGATGTGTTTGGCACACAAAGTCAGTTTGGAAACATTGCTTTCATTATCAGAGCTAGAGTTGAAGGTTTACGAGATTTTGGTCCGGCAATTAGCCCATTTAATTCGTTTCAGCTAATACAAGGACTTGAAACATTATCTCTTAGAATGGAAAGACATTGCGAAAACACCTTAAAACTCGCAAAATGGTTAGAAAAACACGAATTTGTTACAAATGTAAATTATGCGGGACTTGAAGATAATGTGAACTATAAAAACGCTAAAAAATATTTAAAAAATGGATTTGGAGGCGTACTTACTTTTACTATCAATAAGTCAAAGAAAAGTGTTAGTAAATTTGTCGATAGTCTTGAATTAGTAAGTCATTTAGCAAATGTTGGTGACGCAAAAACACTAATTATTCAACCAGCAGCCACTACACATCAGCAATTGTCAGAATCAGAACAACTAAGAGCAGGTGTAACACCAAATCTTTTAAGAGTATCGGTGGGACTTGAACATATTGACGACATAATCGTCGATTTTGAACAAGCTTTTGAAAAAATTAAATAGCAAAATGAACCACAATAGGCACATTGCTCACAATAGTAAAAAAAATTCTATGTGAAATCCTATGTGTCCTATGTGTCTATGTGGTAAATAAAATCCTAAATTTTAAATCGTTAATCTAAAATTGAATTATGCCGGTAATAATCCCAAACAATCTTCCTGCAAAGGAAATATTGAAAGAAGAAAATATATTCACAATAGAGTATAACAATGCAGTAAAACAAGATATTAGAGCCTTGAAAATTCTAATTATGAATTTAATGCCTTTAAAAATTGACACTGAAACCGATTTATTAAGATTGCTTACTAATTCAGCTTTACAAATTGAAATTGAATTAATTCATCCATCAAATCACGAATCCAAAAACACTCCAAAAGAGCATCTCGAATATTTCTACAAATCGTTTAATGACGTAAAGCAAAACAAATACGACGGATTGATAATAACTGGAGCACCTGTAGAACATCTTGAATTTGAATCAGTTGATTATTGGAACGAGGTAAAGGACGTAATGGAATGGAGCAAAACAAATGTTACTTCGGTTTTGTTTATCTGTTGGGCTGCACAAGCAGGATTGTATCATTTTTATAGAGTAAACAAACAAGAATTGAATAAGAAAATGTTTGGAAATTTTGCACACAAAATAAATAATAAAAAGTCACAAATAGTGAGGGGTTTTGATGACACTTTCTATGCTCCACATTCAAGATATACTGCAATTAAAGCTGATGATATAAATAAAATTAGCGAACTAGAAATAATTTCAGAATCTAACGAAGCTGGAATCTACATTGTTACATCAAAAAATCTGAAACATGTTTTTGTAACCGGACATTCAGAATATGGAGTTAATACTTTAAAAAATGAGTATGAAAGAGATTTGAAAAAAGGAATTGGAATACAAATACCAGCAAATTATTTCCCTGAAAATAATCCTGAAAAGCAGCCGTTTGTGAACTGGAAAAGTCATGCCAATCTCCTGTTTCAGAACTGGCTTAACTATTATGTGTATCAAATAACACCTTTTGAGCTTAGTTAAGTTTGCTTTAAAATATAAATATTAAATTAAAAAACGTTATAAAATGAAAGTAGCAGTAGTTGGTGCCACCGGATTGGTTGGTAGTGTAATATTAAAAGTATTGGAAGAAAGAAATTTTCCTGTTTCGCAGCTTTTACCAGTTGCAAGTTCAAAATCAGTTGGAAAGACTGTAAAATTCAAGAATAAAGATGTAGAAGTAATTGATATTGAGCAAGCAATAAAACAAAAATGCGATATAGCAATTTTCTCAGCTGGGTCATCAGTTTCGTTGAAATACGCACCTTTGTTTGCAGAAACTGGAACTTATGTAATTGATAACTCATCAGCTTGGAGGATGAACGATGATATAAAACTAATTGTGCCAGAAATAAATGCAGGTTTACTAACGTCAAAAGATAAAATAATTGCAAATCCAAACTGTTCGACGATTCAATTGGTAGTTGCACTTGCAGATTTACATAAAAAATATAAAATAAAACGGTTGATAATTTCAACATATCAGTCGGTTACCGGAACTGGAGTTAAAGCGGTTCAACAACTTGAAAACGAACGCTCAGGCATAGATGGCGAAAAAGCATATCCTTTTGAAATTGACTTAAATTGCTTTCCTCACGGAGGCGATTTTCTCGAAAACGGTTACACAACAGAAGAAATAAAACTCGTAAACGAAACTTGCAAAATTCTTGGAGACAATAACATACAAGTTACAGCAACCGTTGTTCGTGTTCCAGTACTTGGTGGACATTCAGAAGCTGTAAATATAGAATTTGAAGAAGACTTTGACATTAATGATATTGTGACAATATTGAGAAATACAAAAGGAGTTAGTGTTTTAAATGACCATTCGAAAAATCATTATCCAATGCCGAAATATTGCCAAGGAAAAGATGATGTTTTTGTTGGTCGAATTCGTCGTGATTTTTCAAATCCCAAATCATTGAATTTATGGATAGTTGCTGACAATTTGCGAAAAGGTGCAGCAACTAATGCTGTACAAATTGGGGAATATGTGAAAACTAATTTTTGTTTTTAAACCTAATTAAGCTTAAATTTGTGTATAATCATCAGTTGAATAATAAGCCTTATAAACTGGCTTTCAAAAATTTCTGATGAAACTATTTTAACGAAACAAAGTTCTATTTATTATGATGTTGCAGGAAATCAAATTAATATTCTTGCATTTAGAGATAACAGTATGAATCCTAAATATTAATCTTATAATTTTTTATCATGGACGAAGAGTTAACAGAAAAAGAAAAAATTGAACAGGAAAACTTTTTTCTTAAATCAAAAATAGTCCTACAAAATGGACATTTTGAGCAATTTAGCGAATTAGACCCCGAAATTGAAAACCAATTTCTGAAAAATATTTTTGCAGTTGAAAATGCTGAACAAAAGATAGTTAACGAAGTTCTAAATATAAATCCAAAGGAATTTCCACCATCAGAAAAATTATCTGAAAAGGAACTAAAGCAAAAACTTGAACAATTTATTAATATTCTCGAAAAACATGGTTTTTCTTACAATTTATGTAAAGAACTACCTAATGAAATTGCCTACGACTATTTAACTAAAAATTTTCTAAACAGCATAACAGATGTAATGCCAGAAGGTTGGGTACATCACATAGATGGTTGTGGTGGAGATTGTCCGAGTTGTTTTCAGGCAAACTATTGCAAAATCAAAAATAAAAATTGGACTCCAGAAGAATTTGATGCAGAAGTTAAAAGAAGGTTAGAAGAAGATTTATTAGACGAATAAAATGAAAAATTCAAGAGATTTTTATAAAAATAAATTGATATAAATTGTTACATTGTTAAATTGTTTTCAGCCAACTAAAACACCCGAACACTTACCTTATAAACTTATAAACTCCACAACTTATCAACTCATAAACTTTAAACTATTCTAAATAAAAGATTATCAATGTGTTGTTTTTTACATTATTTCATTCATACTACTCAGTGATGCTTCATACTTCGCAATGACGAAACCCATGAAACTATAAACCATAAACTTATCAACTCTTCAACTCTTCAACTTTTTAAACTTATCAACTCTTTAACTTATAAACTTTTTAACGTATCAACAATTAAACTAACTTGAATCTAACTAATGAATTACATAATTGAAATAATCGGTTACGCAGGCTCTATCATTATAGCTTTATCAATGTTAATGCCGTCAATCATAAGGCTTCGATGGATGATTCTTATTGGCAATTTAGTATTTATAATATATGGAGCATCAATTAATTCGATTCCAATACTTATACTCAATGCTTTCAATGCAATAGTTAACATTATTTTTTTGTACAAAATTTACACTAAGGAAGAGTATTTTAAGCTATTTCAGGTCAGAAGCAACAATCTTTATTTAAAATACATTCTTGATTTTCATAAGAAAGATATTCAGCATTTTTTTCCTTTTTTTGAGTATAATCCGTGCGAAAGTACATATAGCCTTTTTGTATTGAGAAACATGCAGGTTGCAGGTGTAATAATTGGAACCAAATTAGACGAAGATACTTTCCGTTTAGATTTGGATTTTGCAATACCCGAATATCGTGATTTTAAACTTGGGCAATTTGTTTACAGTAAAAAAATACGCTTTTTCAAAGAACATGGCTTTAAAAAGTTCGTTGCTGTTCCATTAAATCATGTTCACGAAAGATACTTGCTTAAAATGGGATTTATAGCAAGCAATAATTCGGGTGAAAAATTATTTGTAAAATCAATAATTTAATTCTTTAACAATAGAACAAAAAAGCTTAATTTTGAAAAAAGTAAAATAATAAAATTTAAAAATATGAACTTTCAATTTACCGAAGAACAATTAATGATTCAACAAGCAGCCAGAGATTATGCTCAACGTGAACTAATTCAGGATGTTATTGAACGTGACGAAAAAGGAATTTTTCCAACTAAACACATAAAAGCATTAGGCGAGCTAGGTTTTATGGGAATGATGACAAGTCCTGATTATGATGGTGGCGGAATGGACACAATTTCTTATGTATTAGCAATGGAAGAAATTTCAAAAATTGACGCATCTTGTGCTGTTGTATTATCTGTAAATAACTCTTTAGTATGCTATGGAATAAGCACTTACGGAACAGAAGAGCAAAAACAAAAATATCTTCGTCCGCTTGCAAGAGGCGAAAAAATTGGAGCTTTTTTACTATCTGAACCTGAAGCTGGTTCTGATGCTACATCACAACGAACTACTGCAATTGACAAAGGCGACCATTATTTATTGAACGGTACAAAAAACTGGATTACAAGTGCAAATTCTGCATCGACATATATTGTAATTGCTCAAACTCACACAGAAAAAAAACACAAAGGAATTAACGCATTTATTGTTGAAAAAGATAGCTCTGGCATAACATTAGGACCTCACGAGAAAAAAATGGGAATGCGTAGTTCTGATACTCATTCTGTGATGTTTAATGATGTAAAAGTTCCTAAAGAAAACCGAATTGGTGAAGATGGTTTTGGTTTTAAATTCGCAATGAAAACACTCGAAGGCGGACGAATTGGAATTGCATCACAAGCATTAGGAATTGCATCAGGAGCTTTAGAAAGAGCTGTTCAATATTCAAAAGAAAGAAAAGCATTTGGAACAGAAATATTTAACCACCAATCTGTTGCATTCAAATTAGCAGATATGGCTACCGATATTGATGCAGCTCGTTTCCTTTGCTTACATGCTGCTTGGTTAAAAGATCAACATTTACCTTATGGAATTGCAAGTGCTAAAGCAAAACTTTTTGCTGCTGAAACAGCTATGAGAGTTACCACAGAAGCAGTTCAAATTCATGGTGGATATGGCTATGTTGCAGAATATCATGTAGAAAGACTTATGCGTGAAGCAAAATTAACTCAAATTTATGAAGGAACTTCCGAAATTCAAAAAATTGTAATTTCTAGGGATTTGATAAGCTAAAACTTATACTTTTCACGGTGTAAATTTGTACATTTCTGCGAAAATTTTTAGTTATTAGTTTTTTAGTCATTAGTTTTGGTTTTTTACCCTGTTAAATAGTTTCTAATTTGTAGCTTTATGTCTAATTTTAATGATATTTAACAGGGTGAAGTTTCTTGTTATGGTTGTTTAGTCGGTAATAGTACGAACTAACAAACCATCGAACCAAAACTAAAAACCAATAAAACAACGACTAATAACTAACAAACTCTGAACTATAAAATGTACAAATTTATCCCATTTTAAGTATAACCATTATAAATCATTCTAAAATGAAAGAGGCTGTTATAAAAAACAGCCTTTTTAGTTTAATCTTAACAAAAATTCAGTTTTATATATATTCATCATTTTTAATTTCAATTTTTCATAAAAAACCGATTTTCTGTTTAAAAAAAATATTATTTTAGCAAATCGAAATATAAATTAAAGTATTAATTAAATGAAAATATTAGTTTGTTTAAGCAATGTTCCTGATACAACAACAAAAGTTAGGTTCAAAGACAATAACACTTCATTTGATGCAAATGGAGTTCAGTGGATAATTAATCCTTGGGATGAACTAGCTCTTACAAGAGCTTTAGAACTTAAAGAAGGTTCAAATGGAGTTATTACTAATGTAAGCGTAATAACTGTTGGTGAAGCTTTTGCAGAACCAACAATTCGTAAAGCATTAGCAATAGGTGCAGATAACGCATACAGAGTTAATTCTATTCCTAAAGATGCATTTTTTACAGCTTTTCAAATTGCTGAAATAGCTAAAAAAGAAAGTTTTGATATAATTTTTGCAGGAATCGAATCAAGCGATTATAATGGATCGATGGTTGGAAGCATGATTTCAGAATTTTTAAATATTTCTTCTGTTTCTTCAGTTTCTGCGGTAAATATCGAAAACAATGAAATTAAAGTTACTCGTGAAATTCCTGGTGGAAAAGAATTTTTAAATGTTACTGCTCCTTTAGTTGCTGTTGTTCAAAAAGGAATTGCAATTAATCCTCGAATTCCTTCAATGCGTGGAATTATGACTGCAAGAACAAAGCCTCTTACTGTTTCAGAAGCAGTTGCTTGTGACTCTCTTACAGAATTTGTGAATTATGAATTACCTCAACCAAAAGGTAAATGCAAGATGATAAGTGCTGATAATGTAAAAGAACTTGTTCAGTTACTTCACAACGAAGCAAAAGTTTTATAAGTAATATGTAAAATTTAATATGTAAAATTTAATATGTAAAATTTAATATGTAATATTTAAAATCAAAATTTTCAATCATAAATCGTAAATTAATAAAATATGTCAGTTTTAGTATATACAGAAAATTGGGATGGAAAATTCAAAAAATCTACATTTGAACTTCTATCTTATGCAAACGAAATTGCAAAAAAATTAAACACCGAAACAATTGGTATTTCTATAGGAAATGTATCAACCGATGAATTATCAAATCTTGGAAACTACGGAGCAAACAAAGTCTTATCATTTAGTGATTCAAGAATTTCAAGCTTAGAAAATACTGTATTTAGTTCAATTATTTCTCAAGCGGCTATTAAAGTCGGAGCACAAGTTATTATATTATCAAATAACTTAACAGGAAAAGCAATTGCACCTCGCCTTTCAGTAAAATTAAAAGCAGGTTTGGTTTCTGCAGTTGTTGCTTTACCGTCATCAGTTGAGCCTTTTGAAGTTAAGAAAAAAGCATTTACAGGAAGTGCATTTGCAAATGTTAAAGTAAACTCTGCAATTAAAATTCTAACTCTATCTCAAAACAGTTATCAAATTAATCAATCAGAAGATGTAGCTATTGTAGAGAATTTTGAAGCAACAATTAACAATGCTGATTTTAAAACAAAAGTTACTGATACTCAAAAAACTACAGGAAAAATCATCTTAAACGATGCTGAAATTATTGTTTCTGGTGGACGTGGGATGAAAGGTCCAGAAAACTGGGGTGCAATTGAAGAATTAGCGTCTGTACTTGGTGCTGGAACTGCTTGTTCAAGACCAGTATCAGACGAAGGTTGGCGTTCGCACGACGAACATGTTGGTCAAACCGGAAAAATCGTAGCACCAAACTTATATTTTGCAATCGGAATTTCTGGTGCAGTTCAGCACGTTGCCGGAGTTAGTGGCTCAAAATGTATTGTTGCTGTAAATACTGATAAAGATGCAACCGTTTTTGAAGTTGCTGATTATGGAATTGTGGGTGATGCTCGTCAGGTTTTACCAAGTCTTATTGAAGCATTTAAAGAATTTAAAGCAGAACACTAAGATTCTCAAATTATACCATTTGAAATTATAAAATAGTCCAATTTAAATTGGTATAATGCCGATGCTACATGAAAATAGGACAATGAAATTGGATTATATTGAATTCCGAAAAATCGGAACAAGTTGTGCAATCGGTATTAAATATATTAAAAGCCCATTTTGGGCTTTTTTTATTTTCAAAATAAATAAAATTTATGCTTTATAATTAATTCGTTAATCATAATTCAAAAATCATTTATCTTTATAAAAAATTGAAACAATGAAACGAAGTATTTTTTATTTATTTATTATTTTAATCATAACATCTTGTACTGATAATAACCAGACTATGAACAAAATATCAATCCCTCAAAACAATAATCTTACAGTTGGTTTATTAATGCCAATTACTCTTAATCCATCAGAAACAACAATCTATTTGCAAGACTATATTGCTGATGTTTCTAAAATTGATTCAATATCTGTTGACTCTTCATTGAAGCAAAAATTATCAGTTGATAAACAAAAATTAACATTAATTTCAAATAAATCGAAAGTTCCATCAATTTCAGAATTAAATATTTACACTTCTGATGCAACATTTACTATTCTATTAAAAAAATCTTTAAAAGAGTCGATAAGAGTTTTTTTTATTAATGAAGGAAGACATTATGATACAATAAGAATAGCCGGAGATTTTAATAACTGGAATCCAAATCAAAATCCTTTACATTTCAATGGAAATATTTGGGAAACAGAATTATTATTAAACCCTGGTCGATTTTGTTACCAATTTGTAGTTGATGGAGACTGGATTTTAGACCCTGCAAATCCAGATACTGTTTCAAATAATATGGGTGGATACAATTCTGTAATTTATTCAGGTAAGACAAATTTCGATAGTATTCCACAGCTATGTACAGATAATAAAAATAACAATTTAATAAAAATTAAAGTCAAGAACTCTGTAAGTGAATACTTTGTATTATGGCAAAACTATAGATTATATAATGACTATATAAAATATACTAAAGACGGAATTGAAATTGTAATTCCAGAAGAAGCAAAAAACCTGAAACGTTCATTCATCCGAGTTTATTCTTACAATTCGTATGGAATTTCAAACGACTTATTGATTCCTCTAGACAATGGAAAAGTGCTTGAAAATTCAGAACTTTTAACTCGTGAAGATTATGAAGCTACTGTAATGTATTTTTTAATGGTTGACAGATTCAATAATGGAAATCCAAAAAATGATGAGCCAGCTGATGACCCTGAAGTTCATGAAAAATCAAACTATTATGGTGGCGATTTAATTGGAATTACAAACAAAATTAAAGACGGATATTTTAAGGAGCTTGGTGTAAATGCATTATGGATTTCGCCGATTACTCAGAATACAAAAGGTGCTTTTGTTGAATTTCCAGAACCTCATCGTAAATTTTCTGCATATCATGGATATTGGCCAATATCTTCATCAAAAGTTGATTACAGATTTGGAACAGAAAACGAACTACATCAGCTAGTTGACAATTTGCATGATTCAGGAATAAATATCTTTTTGGATTTTGTTTCAAATCATGTTCATAAGGAACATCCTCTTTATAAAGAACATCCCGAATGGGCTACAGCATTAACTTTACCAGATGGCAGAAAAAACATTCGTCTTTGGGATGAACAACGTCTTACAACATGGTTCGATACATTTTTGCCAACTTTAAATTACGATATTCCGCAAGTTGTTGATATTATGACAGATTCTGCATTATATTGGATTAAAAAATTTAATCTCGATGGATTCCGACACGATGCAACCAAGCATATTCCTGAAAATTTCTGGCGTGAACTTACTTATAAATTAAAAACTGAAATTGAAATTCCTGAAAAGAAAAAGTTATTCCAAATTGGTGAAACTTTCGGAAGTCGCGAATTAATTGGCTCTTATGTAAGCTCAGGAATGCTTGACGGACAATTTGATTTCAATTTGTATTTCGATATGAGACAAATTTTCGTAAAAGATACAATTTCATATAAACGATTGATTCAATCGCTTAATGAATCGTTTCAATATTATGGTTATCACAGCCTTATGGGAAATGTAACAGGAAATCACGATTTGCCACGATTTATTTCCTTTGCAAGTGGAGATTTGAGTTTTGAGGAAAACGATAAAGAGGCTGGATGGAATAGAAATATAAAAGTAAAAGATACAATAGGTTATTCAAAATTAGCCTCTCTTATGACTACAATTATGACTATTCCGGGAATTCCTGTGATTTATTATGGCGACGAGTTTGGAATGCCCGGTGCCGGCGATCCCGACAATCGCAGAATGATGAAATTTAATAAGTTGAGCAAAAATGAATCAAAATTAAAAGAAATTACTATATCGTTGATTCATTTACGACGCACAAATCTGGCTTTAATTTATGGCGACTACACTCCTGTTTTTTCTGATGACAACACAATTGTTTATTGTAGAAAATATTTCGAAAAAGTCGTAATAGTAATTATAAATAAACATACAAATTCAAACACTATAAAATTTGAACTTCCATTTGACTTAACTGGAAAAGCAAATGTATTATTCAATTCAAAAATTAAAATAGAAGAGAACTATTTTAAAGTTGATTTGAGGAATAAAATGTATGAGGTTATTTACAACGAATAAAGCCTCAAATCCAAAGCTCCAAATTCCAAAGCTCCAAATTCCAAAACTAAAACACCAAATTCCAAGCTCAAAGCTTCAAGAATAAGAACGTAAGAAGTAAGCAGTAAGCAGTATGCAGTTGACAGGCAATGACGCTGAGCTACAGAGTAGCGAAATGTTTATAGAAAAAGAAGGTAAACAGTATTCAATAATCAGTTGGCAGACAATGACGCAGAGCTACAGAGTAGTGAAATGTTTATAGTGAGCAGTTGGCAAACAACGACACAGAGCTACAGAGTAGCGAAATGTTTATAGAAAAAGAAACCACCAAAAGTCTTGTCGCAGCCACAAACGATAATCAAAGCAGTTCGGCTGAGGTTCTACTTCAGTCGAATTTATCTCAACAGGCTCTTGCTTGTAATAAATGTTCTCACACAAATAACAAACTTAAAGCTCCAAATTCCAAACTCAAAGCATAAACTTTAAGCTCAAAGCAATTATATAGGCATCCTAAA
>Ga0154347_1173_pt1 | contig 15380 bp, 14 predicted proteins | sample RifGroA2_FD_115875 | JGI IMG/M metagenome (GOLD analysis project Ga0154347, IMG submission 115875) | Bacteroidetes bacterium GWA2_31_9
TGATAAATCTTCTGTATTTGCACCATTTGACCACGAAAACGAATAAGGTGTAGTTCCACCAGAAGGAGTTAAGCTCACACTTCCGTCTGTTCCGGCATTACATTTTACAGCAGTAGGTGTAATTGTTGCAGATAGTGCTGCTGCTGGGCCTGTTATGCTAACACTTCCTGTTGTTGAACAAGAATTTACATCTGAAACAGTTAAAAGATAATTCCCTGCACTAACTCCTGTAAGGTTTTGTGAATTAGTCGAATTTGACCATGAATAATTAAATGGAGATGTGCCACCAGTAACTGTAGTTGTGCCAGCACCATCGCTTAATCCGTAACATGAAACATTTGTTGCTGTAATTGAAACCGATGGATTTGAGTTTACTGTAACATTTGTTGTTGTTGAAGAAGTGCATGTATTTCCATCGGTGACTGTTAATGAATAAACTCCTGCATTGATTGAAGTTGCTCCTGTAATAGTAGGATTTTGAGATGTAGTACTAAAACTATTTGGACCAGACCAATTATACGACATTCCGTTAGGTGTGCAACTTAAATTTACATTTGTAGCACTGCAAACAGGAGACGAATTATTTATAGTAACAACAGGCAAAGCATTTACGGTAACATTTGTTGTAGTTATTGCATTACATCCTGAAGCAGCAGTTACAGTAACCGAATATGTTCCACTAGCACTTGTCGTTGCATTTGAGATTGATGGATTTTGAGAGTCTGAAGTTGTTATTCCATCAGGGTATTCCCAATGATATGTTGCTCCACCAGATGCCGATAGATTTAGATTGTTTCCAGAACAAATAGGAGTATTACTTGAAGCTGTTGGGCTTATTGCTGAACTTATTGAAACAACTGTACTTGTGTTGCTTATACAGCCGCCTGCACTTGTAACTGTAAGGTAATATGTGCCATCCGCTGCTAATGTTGCATTTGAGATTGACGGATTTTGGAGATTTGAGGTAAAGCCATCTGGCCCACTCCATTGATATGTTCCTCCTCCTGATGAAGTTAAATTTAATGTTTGACCTGCACAAATTGGACTATTGCTTCCAATTGTCGGTGCAGCACTTGAGACTGTAATATCTTCAGTAACGTTAGTGTTGCAACCAATATTTACAGATAAATCAACTGTGTAATTGCCATTACTTGCCCATGAAACTGCAATTGGTCCTGCACCCGAGCCTGTTGATGGAGTTCCTCCAGGAAATGTCCAAGTTCCAGGAGTTCCTGCTCCAGTATATGTAAAATCTACAGGAACACCACCACAAATTGGTCCAGTATAACTAATAATCCCAGGAGGTGTAATTCCAGTAAAACTTCCCTGTTCAATAAAAACGCCAGAATCATATACATAGTCACTTGCATCTGCAATTGCTAACTTTATAGTATATGTTTGACATGGAGTAACGTTTGCTGTTGCTGTTAAAACTTTTGTAAATCCATCATATTGAATTGAAGTTCCACTACAATTATTTACAAAATATGCACAATTTACACACGGTCCACTAGGTCCTCCAAAAGTACAATCGCCCATAATAGATGTAACTCCATTATTAACATTATCAATAGAAACAGGTAAGGTTGTAGATGGTACTAATGCAATATTTTGGTTTGTATAATTACCACCAGAAGGATTAGGTCCAGTTAGAAAAAAAGCAAAAGCATCATTATAACCACCATTAACATATTCATGGTATTCTTCTGATCCAAATACATATTTAAATGTAATTGTATTGTTTATTGGAACAAAATCAAACTGTAATACGCAAGCATCTTTGGTATTAGCTCCAGCTAATGCATCTAATAATGCAAAACCTGCACCAGCCATAGAGCTACCTTTATCTGACACATCATTTGGCCCAACAGCGTTTGAAGATTTTCCTGATGTGAGTAATATACCAGAAGATATTCCTAAATTAGTAGCGGTTGCTCCAGTGGTAAATGTCCCACAAGAGTTAGCATTTCCAGTGTAAATAATATTAGACACTGTACCATTATTTCCTCCAGTAAGTGAGTTTACTAATGCTGCTGCTGTTACTGCCTGAGTAACATTTAATTGTGCAAATATTGAGGTGCTTATTAAAACTAAAATCGATAATATTATTGTTTTCATAACGCAAAATATTAATTGTTCATTTTGATTATTGACGAAAGTTACAATTAAAGTTGCTTATTTTTAAGTGTTTAACAAGGAATTAACAAATCATTATATTTTCATTACGACTTAAAATTGTTTGTACTAAATTGAATGATATTATCTTTAAACAATATTTTTTGCTTTTCTTTGTTAAATTTGAAAACTTTTTGTTAAAAGAACTGTGGACAGTAATAAAAAAATATATTTTGCGTCTGACTTACATCTTGGGCTGCCTTCGTTTGAAGAGAGTTTAAAGCGTGAAAAATTGTTTGTTAAATGGCTTGATGAAATTAAAACAAATGCAAAGGAAATTTATCTTGTGGGCGATATTTTCGATTTTTGGTTTGAATATAAAAAAGTTGTACCAAGAGGATTTACACGGTTTTTAGGAAAAATTGCCGAAATTACCGATAGTGGAATTACAGTTCATTATTTTACTGGTAATCACGACCTTTGGATTTTTGATTATTTGCCAAAAGAAATTGGAGTAATTGTTCATCACGAACCGTATAAGTTTGAAGCGTATTCAAAAAAGTTTTATGTTGCACATGGCGATGGATTAGGTCCTTACGATAAGGGATTTAAAAGATTAAAAATGATTTTTACCAGCCGTCCGTTACAATGGCTTTTTGCCAGACTACACCCGAATGGAGCAATTGGTTTCGGACAAGCTTGGTCGCATCATAACCGAACACACGAAAAATCCGACACCTATCAGTTTAAAGGCGAAGATAAAGAATGGCTAATATTATATGCGAAAGATATTTTAAAATCAGAGCATTACGACTACTTTATTTTTGGACATCGACATATTCCAATGAATATTAAACTATCTGATAATTCGACATTTATCAACCTAGGCGACTGGGTTATGAATTTTACTTTTGCTGAGTTTGATGGCGAAAATATTTTTTTGAGGAAATATCAAAATATTATATCAAAATAAATACTTTAGGACAGCTTCTTTTTATTTTGTTGGCAATGATTATTTTCAAAAAACTTGCTTAAAGGGCTTATTTCCAAGCAATCAAAATTAAAAGATTTTCAGGCAACATACTTCGACAACTCTATAACAATTGCACAAATAAAAAAATATCATCTTTTTTTGCATTTTATAATTTAATATTTACATTTGCACAAAATACTACAATAAGGTAGCATATATGATATTTAGTAAAACAACAGAATACGCAATTCGCATATTAACCTATATGGCAACAGATTATGAGAAGCTTTATAGTGCAAAAAGTATTGTCGATAAACTGAATATTCCTAACAAATATATGCGAAGGATTATGACAAATCTTAGCAAAAGCAATTTTATAATGAGTATTCAGGGGCGAGATGGAGGCTATAAATTTATAAAATCGCCCGACAATATTTATTTAGCCGAAATAATCGATTCTGTAGATGGAATTGATAAATATATGGGCTGTGTATTAGGCTTTAACGAATGTTCTCCTAAAAGTACTTGTGCAATGCACAAATCATGGACTGAAACTAAAGAAAAATTGTATAATACTCTTTCTAAAACAAGCTTATCAAACTTGATTAAAAATACGATAGATAAATTTTAAAAAAATTTGAAATAAAATACTACAACAAAGTAGCATATAAATAGTAAATAACTTAAATCAAATCAATTATGAAAGAAACACTTTTAGACAAATTTATGAGTAGAAAGGGCTTATACACAAGCTTTTGGTTTATTGCCATTTTCATGGTGTCGGCACTTATTTATTACACTGCAAATCTGCAGAAAGAAGTCCCGCCAATTCCAAAAGAGGTAAAATCGGTTAATGGCGAACTGCTTTACACTTACGACGATGTTGTTACAGGAAAAGGCTATTTCCAACAATTTGACCTTATGGATTGGGGAACAGTATTAGGAATGGGAGCATACATGGGACCTGATTTTTCTACAGATTTAATGCACAACAGAGTTGAATTTCTATACGATTATTATTCAATCGAAATATATGGAAAATCATCTAAAGAAATTACAGACATTGAACGTGGTGCTGTAAAAGAAAGAGTAAAACAAGATGTAAAACAGCAAACTCACTTACTTGAAACAACCACAACTTACACACAAGCTTCAGCACAAGCATTTCACAAAAATGTAGAATACATTGTTAATATGCTTGTTAATGGCGACAAAGAGCGTGCTTTCAGAGGTGGAATTATTAAGCCAGAGGAAGCAACAAAAATTGCTGCTTTTTTCGATTGGTCTCAACTTGTTGCATCATCGTTACGTCCAGGCACAGAGCGAACTTGGTCAAATAATTGGCCCTGCGAACCGCTAATTGACCAAGATGTAAATTTTAATGCTCACAATGTTTCACTTTGGGAGTTCCTGATTTTATGGACACTTACAATTATCGTAATTTTCTTATCTTATGAATATTTGTTTAAAAAAGATAAAAACGAAGTACTTGAACCTGCACTTAAAATCACTAAATTATTTAAATCGCAACAAAAACTTTTAAAATATATTCCTATCGTTGGGCTTCTATTTTTTGTTCAGTTAATTCTTGGTGGTTATTTGGCACATCTTTATGCAAACCCAACAGAAGATTTTATAATTTCTCAAGATATTCTACCTTTTAATGTATTACGTTCAATGCACACTCAAATTGCAATTTTATGGGTTGCTGTAGGTTGGCTGGTTGGCGGATTATTAATTGCTCCTTGGGTTGCTAACAAAGACCATAAATTTCCATGGCTTGTTGATGTGCTTTGGTTTGCATTATTAATTGTTGGAATTGGTAGTGTTGCCGGATTATATTTAGGTGCTACAGGTCAAATGCGTGATTCGTGGTTTTGGCTTGGAAACGAAGGCAGAGAACTTGTAAACCTAGGTAGAGTTTGGGATATTGGTCTTTTAATTGGTTTAGTTTTCTGGTTTTTGTTAATAGTTTCTCTTATCAGAAAAGCAGCGACAAACAATCCACTTGTTGGTACAATAATTTGGTCGGCATTTGGTATTGCAACTCTATATATTGCCGGAATGATGCCACTTCATAAAATTATTCCAAACTACACCGTTGACGATTATTATCGCTGGTGGGTTATTCATCTTTGGGTTGAATTAACATTTGAATTATTTGCTGCCGGAGTTATTGCATTCTTTACTGTTTCGTTAGGTTTAATTACTCAGAAAACAGCTGTTCGTGTAATGTTTTTTGAATTATTTCTGATTATGTTAAGCGGTACGCTTGGAGTTGGACATCATTATTTCTGGCAAGGACTAGATGAATATTGGATTGCTATTGGTGGAATTTTCTCGGCACTTGAGCCACTTCCACTTGCACTAATGCTAATTGAAGCAATGAAAAATTACAGAGAAAAAATTCACGCAGGAGAAGAGTTTCATTTCTCAACACCATTTATGTGGATTGCAGGTTCGGCAATTTTAAACTGGATTGGTGCAGGATTCCTTGGAATGGTAATAAACACTCCTACAATAAGTTATTATTCGCATGGAACATACCTGATAATGCCTCACGGACACGTTGCCTTGCTTGGTGCTTTTGGATATGTTTCTATTGCATTTCTTTATATGACATCTCGGGCAAATGCAATGGCAAAAGGCTTGGTTTGGAACGATAAATTAAGCAAATGGGGTTTCTGGACTTTAACTATTGGCGTTTTACTTTTTGCTATCCCAACTTTAATTATTGGTTTAGAGCAAACCCGAATTGCACACGACCTTGGTTATTATGCAGCTCGAACACGTGAAGCATTAAGCGGAATGAGTTTCTGGATTTGGGCAAGAACAATTCCTGATACATTAATGATTCTTGGCGGTGGAATTATAGTTTACGATTTAATTGTAAAAACATTCTTTGCAAAGAAAGCTTAATTTTTAAAATAATTGCTAAACTAACTGTGACACGGTTTTGAACCGTGCCACAGTTTTTTTTAAATATTAAATTATTCATTTGACCAACCTCTTTAAATTATTTATATAAGCCAATATTTAAATCAGGAACATCTAAGTAAAATAAGGAAATATTTAATACAACTAATTGATTATATGAGAAATTTTTGAAAAATGTGATGTCAACAAGAAAGCTATTTGCCGGAGGGGAGTCATCACAAAATAAAAATCCAAAAGGTTTAAAATTTATTTCAGACCATCTGCAAATGCTTGAAATGCCTTCTCCAGCAACATATGAGTATCCAATAAATCTATGTATAGAAGAATAATTTAAATACATATAAATTTTAAATTTTTCAGATAGAATATTATTGTCTTTTTCTAAAACAAATTTAACGAGTTCTTTATAGTTTTTAAGAACGCCCATTTTATCTAATGATAAAAAGAAAGAAAAAAGTTGTTTAAGTACATTCAATGGTTTAATTTTAAAATTACATGCAATTATTCTTTTTCCTTTATTAGCAATAAGTATGTCATTTCCTTGTTCTGACCATGAAATATAATCTCTCCCATACCAATCACCAGTATTACTATTACATTTCCTGCAAAGTGTGAAATCTCCACTGCCCTGATTAAGTATTCTTTTAGAACCGTAATAATGACTCTTTTCATCAAAAAGGCTATTATAATTTTTTATAAAAATAGGTTTATTATTAAAGGACTTTTTGGGAGGGATATGTTCAAATGTTAATTTTGTATATTCATTACAAACTGAACAATAACCGAATACATCTTTAGCCATTTATTTTCTTTTACTTTTTCCAAATAACCCAGCCGTACATTTTTCATACAATTTAAATAAAAACTCCATGCATTTTGCTTCGTTTATTAATTTTATAGCTTTTTGTAATGAAATATTCAAAATTGCAAGAGTAGTATTTAAGACCATCATCTTTTGCAATAAGTGCAAGTTTTAAGGTTTTATCTTCATTAAAACATTCCTCTGTTTCAAAATCTCTATAGTGAATTGCTCCATAACCAAACTTAATTTCTTCTTTAGTAGGATTTCTCCAATAAGTAAGTGTTTTAGCCTTTTTAAATGATTGAAAAATTTCAAGTGTTGTTTTCATAACTTAATTTTTATTTTTCTTATTTGTAAACAAATCAGCCGTATATTTATCGTACAACTCAAACAAAAACTCAATACGTTTTGATTCATTTGTAAATGCTTGAGAACGATAACATAAATCAACCGCTTTATCTAATTCCTGATGGGCTTTTACTAGAGCTGGAGGCATTGTTCGTGGGTCGTACAAATCGGCTAAACTACTTTCTGGAAAATAGGCTCTAATATCTAATACTTTTTGTGCTGATTGTTCAACCAATTTTATTTGTTTTTCAGTAGGGTTTTCGGGCCAGGGGAAATTGTTGTAAACTAAATTGTTTGAATATCTTAAACTTGTACTTAACATTCCACATGTATAACGTACCCAACTCATGTGCATTATTGATGTTAATATGCCAAAGTGATAAACTTTTGCATTTGGTATAATCAATGCTAAATTACTTGTAATAACTTTTGAAGACTTAAAACCAATAGGAATATATTTTCTTAACCCGGATGATAAATTTGGAATTAGTATATAGTCTGATTTTGGTTGTCTAATTTCGCCAAATAACATGGGGTATTCAGCAAGTTTTTTTGTGTTTTCTCTACTACTTTTTAATCTGTAATTTTTATTATTATCAATACGATTTAATAACAAAGGGCAATCTCTTAATTCACTTGGGTTGATATCATTTAACCAAAAACAGAATCTCTCAATTTTATTTATAAATTCCTCTCCACCAGTAAATTCTTTAATATATTTTGCTCCTTGTGGTTCTATTTTTTTGTAATCTTCATATTCTTGTTTTGAAAGCAAAAGATTTCCATTATCATTAGGCATACTTCCAAATACTATTTTTGGAACATTGCAAATTGGAGTTTTTCTTGATAAAATGACAATATCCTTTCCTTCAACCAAATATGGATTAATGTTTTTAACTTTTATTTCGTGAGCCTCTCCCTTAATATTTTCATATTCAAAAATCAGTTTTTCAGGAATATCAAAATTTGCAAAACCAATAATAACGCAATGTACAGCTGCATTTCCACGAGCTTCGTTATTCCATTGGAAAGTACGATGAGCAAAATGTATTTTTATGCGATAATGATTGAATAATAAATTCCATAAAACGCCAACTTGTTCTCCTTGAGTTATTGAATTGGTTGAAACAAAAGCAACTTTGGTTTTTGTATTTTGAATATATTGTGCTGCTTTTAAATACCATGCTGTTACATAATCCAATACGCCAAAGCCTTTTACTCCGCTAAAAACCACTTCTAAATCAGCTTTTTGCTCTTCATTCTGATTACTTTTTCCACGAAATGGAGGATTCCCGATTATATAATCATACTTACTTTTGGCAATAAATTCATTCTGTATTATATGAGTAGGGTTAATATTTACTTTTTTAGAAAAAACATTTAATGTTTCGTAATGAACTTTGGGTTCATTTACTTCAAAAACATTTGTAACATCAGCAGTTATATCGTATTCTTTTGTTTTATCCAGATTATTCCAATCAATTTTTAGGGCATTTCCTTGTATAATTTTTGCCGACTTTACAAGAGGAATTCTAGAAAGTTTATCGCCTGTTTCTGAATTACAAATCATATTCATTTGATGGTCGATAAGCTACATAGCTACTTGTGCAATTTGTGCAGGAAATTCTTCGTATTCAATACCATAAAATTTATCGACATTTATGTTGAAATACAACGATACATCAATAAAATCCATGTGGCGAATTCTGCGGTTAAGCTTTTGTAATTCAAGTATAACTTGTAATTCGAGTAATCTTAATTCACGGTAAGTAATAATCAGGAAATTGCCACAACCACAAGCCGGGTCAAGAAAGCGTAATGATGCAATTTTATTGTGAAAATGTGTCAGTTTTCGGTCGTCGTGCTTTATTTTTTCAAATTCCGCCCAAAGTTCATCAAGAAACAGTGGTTTGATAAGTTTTAAAATATTTGTTTCGCTTGTATAATGTGCTCCAAGATTTCTACGCTCTGTTGGATTCATTACACTTTGAAACATTGAGCCAAAAATAGCAGGAGATATTCTGCTCCAGTCTAAGTAACAACATTCTAAAAGTGCTTGTCGCATTTTTGAATCAAAACTTGCTGTTGGCAAAAGTTCCTCAAATAGTTTTCCATTTACGTAAGGAAAAGCCATTAAATCTTCGTCAAGATTTTTAAATCGTTTTTCTTTTGAAGTATTTAAAACCTGAAATAATTCCTGAAGTTTCGCCGCAAGGTCGCTACCGTCAACATTTGTACGATGGTCGATGAAATCCTGAAATTGTTGTTTTTCGAAAATGCTTGAATCTTCTGCAAACAGGCAAAATAAAATACGAACCAAATAAACTTCTAACGGATGTCCATCGTAACCAATTTCTTTAAGGCGGTCGTGTAGTTTGCCCATTAATTCGGCTGCTTTAATATTTGCAGGGTCTTGCTCTTTGAAAATCCTTTTTTGATAGCCTAATAAATAACTAAAATGTCGAACATTTTTAAAAAGGTCTTTTAACTTAAATTCTACAATATTATCATCTTCAAGGTCGTAAAGTCTAAAGTTTTCAAAGTCGGATACGAGAATATATTTTGGTAATTCGTGTTGTTTTAGTCCGTGTGTATAATCTTTTGCTTGCTGAAAAGCTTTGTCGAGGTTTTTGCCTCTACTTTTCATTTCGATTAAAATTACTCCTTTCCAAATAAGGTCAATATATCCGTCTTTATCGTCAAGTTTTTTAACCCGATGTTCAAATGTTGCGAATTTTTTTCGGCTAATCCCGAAAACATTGAAAAATTCAACTAAAAATGGTTTAGCCTCTGCTTCTTCGTTTTCAGTGCCTTCCCATTCTTTTGAGAATTTGATTGCACGTTCTTTTATTTCGTTCCAGCTTAATGTCATAGTTTAACAAATATATGAAAAAAATAGTGTAGAATTATAACCTGAATTATTTATAAATTAAAAAAATGGTTATTCAATCAAAAGAGTGAAAAATGATGAAGAGTTATACAATATAAAAGATGAGAATTTAAAAAATGTAATACAATTTGTTAACGCTTAGCGTAATAATAATTCCTAATAAATTACAAGCTGTTTGAGCGAATTTGTTACGAAACAGCGAAGTTAATTCGTAGCAGGAGTGAGTTCTTGCAATTAAAAGTGATGCACTACTAACCGACTAAAATCTTTGAACGGCTTTGAAACTCCTTATAAGTGTAACTTATTCGAGGTATTAACCAAGACGGAAGTATGCACTAATTGATAAAGTATTTGAATAACAAAAACAAAAACTAACCCCCTTTCACGAAAAAAAAGTATTATTGGCTTCGACTAAAAGTGCTAAATTTGTTTTGAAAATATGTTTATGAATTAATCAGGCTAAATAACTTTGTTGTAACTTTGCTATCAATGATTAAGTAAAGATTATGGAAACAATAAATATAAGCAAGGGCGATTATTTAATCTCCACCGATAAATCAATGCTCAACTTGAATGTAATTCACGATTTTATTGCAAATAAATCATATTGGGGCAAAAACATTCCTTTCGAAACGGTTAAAACCTCAGTCGAAAATTCGTTAAACTTTGGACTTTACCATAAAAAAAAGTTAATAGGTAATGCAAGAGTAATTTCCGATTTTTCTACAATTGCATATTTGGGCGATGTGTTTGTTTTAGAGGAGTTTCGAGGTCAAGGACTTTCAAAATGGTTAATCGAAACAGTTGTATCGCATCCAAACTTACAAGGACTACGTCGATGGATATTGCTAACAAGTGATGCTCACGAGCTTTATAAAAAATATGGCTGGAAAATAGTAGAAAAGCCCGAAAACTGGCTCGAAAAACACAATCCCGATATTTATCAAAAGACTACATTCTGTCTTTAAGAAAACACCCTTTTTTTGAAATTTCAAATTACAACCGAGCTTGCGAGCTCAACGAAGTTAAGCATCAAATAAAGCTAAAATTACATTTCGACAAGCTTAGTGCATTGCAATTGCCTAATATCCAAACTGTTTGAGAATTGAAATTTTGAGAATTGGAATTTATTTGATATTTGGTTTTTGTTTTTTGGAGTTTTCTAAGAGACACTACTTAGCAACTGAGAGCAATAAAAAAAGCCTTACATTTCAGTAAAGCTTTGATTTTCATTTGTGGGCCCACCAGGACTTGAATCTGGGACCCCCTGATTATGAGAATGAAAAAATGATTTGTATTTAGTTTGTTGTCAATGCGTTAGAGCTTTACATTGTAGCATAAAAGCTTCTTTTTTCAACATCTTGTAGCATGAAATGTAGCATAGATTTCAAATTTTGTCATTAATTCCACGAAAGACTTCTTTTATTAAAACTATGGCTTCTTCAATTGAATTATTAGTTCCCCTAATCATTATTTTCGACATTGAGCAATTACCTTTTATATCAATATTTTCATTCAAAACATTTAAAATTCTTGTTTTTAGTTTGTCGGAATGATTTAGAATCGGAATCATATTTCGACCAAGAACTCTTGCTCCAGCTAAAATTCTATCAAAGTTTTCATTATCAAAAATATCATTGTGGTTTTCAAATATTTCATCTTCCATAATGTCAAAATAGTTTTGGATTATTATGTTGATGTCTTCAATATCTTTAATTCTTGAGTCTGGCTTATCTGACCATGAAACCAATTTTAAGATACAAAGTCCGGGTAACGAAGCAATTTTAACTTCTTTTTTATTATAGTCGTAGCTGGAAATTTCTTTGTAAACTTCTTCAAAACCAAGAATTGAAATTTGTGTATCAAACTTATCCATGAAATTAATATAACCAGCTTCATTAACTCCTCCAAATGGAAGTAAATCAATCGTAAATTCATGCTTGATATAAATTACCCGATATGGCAGTTTCTCAATCACTCTAAAGCCAAATTTATCAACTAACAACTTAATAAACACTTGAAATTGGTTTAAATCCGAAACTAAAACAGCAAAATCAATATCTTGTGTAAACCTTCGTTGTGAAATATTATTAGCTTCAAACCAAAAATCACGAGCCTTTGCTCCAATTACATAATAATCAATTCCGATTTCAGCAGAAGCAAGATTTAGGTCGTTGATAATTTCCCTAATCCTTATGTCATTTATGTTATTCGTATTTATTTTTAAGATACTCATCATAAATTATATTAGCTGTTTCAATGTTTCTGCCTTGGGTTGTGTTTATTAAGTCGGCATATATTAATTCTATTTGTGCTACTTTTGGATTATCTGTATTTGTATTCCAAAACTTTCTATAAATTATTACATTTCCATTTGCATCGGGAATTAACTTATATTTTTTAATCAATTCCGTTTTTGTTAATGTTGTATAGATTGTAAAAATTTCAGGATACAGATATTTTGTTAGAATACCAGCAGCAGGTTCGCCACCCCAAAAAGTATTATCATCATTAAAATTAAAATCTTTCCATTTTTTTATGTCTTCATTTTTGGGATATCTGAACATTCCAATAAATAAAGTTGGTTTTAATTTGTTTTCGTATTCATTTACCCATTGTTCAAATAGCTTTTTCTTATTGGCTAATATATATGTTTTTGGAGTTAGGTTAATAATATATCCTAATTCTTTTAAAGCTGTAAATGTTTTATTAATTGTATCAAGAGCAACATCTGCCTCTCTTGCTATGTTTCGATAAGGTGTATTAAGCAATTCTGGATTTATCAATAGATTATATGAAACTTTTAGTCCAGTTTTGGTAAATGCTCTGTTTTTGTTAATTGTAATTTTGTTTGTATTCTTAAACCCATCCAAAAATATTATATGGTCTGGCGTTTTTACAAATGTATTACCGGCTACATCCATATAGCAAATGTTTAAGTTTCGAAGTTTTTCTCTGATATTTGGATTTATGTGTTCAGCAATAATAACAATACGTGGATTTTTTTCTTTATAATTCTTCTCCAAATTGTAAAAATGGATATTAGTAAACTCTTTTTTTATTACTGGAATGAATAGTTCCTCTTTGTTTGGAAAATATATTGTAATAATACCGTCTTTATTTGGCTTATTGCCTTTTGGTTGATTCCATTTTATTTTGATTTTTGTTTGATATAAAAATCTTTCAATGGCAGTTTCAATTATTGTATCCGAAATTTCCATCTTGTACGTATTTTATTATTGTACGCATTAAGCGAACATACAAATATAGCGAACATTCAGATAATCGCAAAATATTTTTCAAATTATTCTTTCGTTTGTTACAATAGCTCTACATGAAGATGTAATAGTTTTGTTTCACATTGTTCTTGAAATTAAGAACTTAGAATTATTGAGAAGGATTTTATTGTTAAGTAAAGTACTTATATATGTTTTCAACTTACTGAAAAATAACTTATGTGCGATTTGTACAGTAGTTTATTTTTCTTTAAGTTTGGGAAACGTTAAGCAATTTGATTTGGAGACGGTGAACAGGTTGATGATATAACAATAATGGGCATAAAAAGTAGCAATTATGGAAAAATGGCGTGAAATTTTTAGGTTAATGTATTCTCCTTCTAATCTTGAGTTAAATAATAAAAAAGCTGAGAATGTCATTAGTAGTTTTAAAAATTTACATCCAGAACTTATTTCAAATGATGTTGAAATAGGAATTAGTAATGTTATTGAGGATGAAAAAGGAAATCCTTGTGATTATTTCATTATTCACATTCGGCACAATAATGAATTTGACTCTAAATTAATTCCAGATTTATTTGACGGTATTAAAATCGAAACAACTATAGCTGATGGAGAATGATTTAAATATTGAAAACCTAATTTCTGATATTGATAATAAATATAAGGAGTTAGAGCAGGAACTTGGGTGGAGTTTTCTTGTAACATCAAAAGAAAATCTTAAAAAAAATTGTGGTATTGCTTTAATAACATTAAACCCTGGAGGGTGTGAAAAGGCTGATTCAATGGGGTATTTTGAGACTGGAAATGCATATTGTGATGAAGATTGGTTTTGTAAAAAGGGAGAAAAAGAAACAAGAAAAGGACAAGCCCCACTCCAAATACAAATTCAAGAACTTTTCAAAAAATTGGCAACAAAAAATATTTCTTATCCCAATTATATTAACTTGATGAACAATAGTCTTATGGGATATTTTATTCCATTCAGGTCTCAAAGTATTAGTTCTTTAAAAAACGCTAACCAATCAAGAGAATTTGGAAAAAAGTTATGGTCTAATATTCTGGAAAATGTTGATTTAAAATTGATAATCTGTATTGATAAAAACACATATTCTAGTATTAATGAGATTATTTGCGGGCTAAAATATATTAAATATTTTGAATCTGAACTTCTACCTACCGGGTGGGGAAATATCAATTCTGAGGTAAGAAGATACAAAAAAGAAAACAAGTCTATTACAATTGCTCGATTACCGCATTTATCAAGATATAGAATATTCAATAGAGGTAATCCTAAATTTGATTCATTAATTGAAGATATTATTATTGAATTGACAAAGGATTGTTCGTTTTAATTGAACAATAAAAAAAATCTAATTTACCAAAATCCAGCACCTGAACTTAGCACCTGAGAACAATAAAAAAAGCCTTACATTTCTGTAAAGCTTTGATTTTCATTTGTGGGCCCACCAGGACTTGAACCTGGGACCCCCTGATTATGAGTCAGGTGCTGCTAACCAACTGAGCTATGGGCCCCACTCTAAAAATGAGTTTGCAATATTACATAAATAGCTTTAAAAAAACAATAACAATTTTATTTTATCTGAATTATTTTATTTCAAATTCATATTTATCTATAAAAAAAGTCAGTGCTGCCATTGAGCCACAGCCTAATTGTAATTCTCTAATGCTAACAGTTTCAAATGTATCATTTGGTGCATGATGATAATCGAAATATCGTTGTGAGTTTACTGTTAATCCAATTAATGGTATCCCTTGTTTTTTCAAAGGAGCAATATCAACTCCTCCCCATCCTTCTGAAAATAAGTATAATCCATATGGTTCAAAAATCGAACTCCATTTTTTTAATGCTTGTACAGCTGGGTCAGAACCATCAACAGTAAAACCAATTGGAGAAGAACCTCCTTCGTCAGATTCAATAGCAACTATATGTTTTTCGCCTTTTTCTTTTACTATTTTAGCATAAGTATCACCGCCTCGTTGAGCAAATTCTTCATCAATAAATAATACGCACCTAATTGTATGCTTTGGTGCTATTTTCAAATCTTTAAAAATTCT
>Ga0154347_1244_pt1 | contig 15221 bp, 11 predicted proteins | sample RifGroA2_FD_115875 | JGI IMG/M metagenome (GOLD analysis project Ga0154347, IMG submission 115875) | Bacteroidetes bacterium GWA2_31_9
TAAATTTGATAATTTTCGCTGTTTATAATTATATATATATGATAATTAATCAATTGTTTTTGCCACAGATTACACTAATTAACACAAATTTTGTTTCACAGATTATTTGAATTAGCACATATAAAACAACCTTTGTTTGTTTTAAATCTGTGAACATAGCGAAGCGACTCACGAATGCCTTTAAAAATATGCGATTTATGAGTAAAATTAGTGCAATCTGTGGCTAATATCTTCTTTTTAATCATTCCATTGTATTTATTTGGTTACGAATGTTTCATGTATGATTAATTTAAAAATTGGTAATTGTCAAATCATTACAAAAACACAGAAATTCTAAACTATAGCCATCACAAATTACAATCATTTAATATCCAAACGGTTTTGAAAATTGGAATTTATTTGACATTTGTTTTTTGTTTTTTGGAATTTTCGATCAAAAATCACTTACCACTCACTACTTTATCGAAACAATCTTAAACTCAGTTCTTCTGTTTAAAGCACGACCTTCTTCGGTATCGTTAGTTGAAAGTGGAACAGAAAAATCGTATCCTTTATAAGTTAAACGCTCTTTGGCAATTCCTTTTGATATTAAAAAATCATATACTGTTTTTGCACGGTTTTCAGATAATTTCAAGTTATATTCCTTAGTTCCAGCATTATCAGTGTGTCCGCCAATTTCTATTTTCACTTCAGGATTATCTTTTAAAAATGTAATTAACTTATTTATTTCTGCTTGGGATTGATTTTTTAAAGTGTAAGAATCTGTATCATAAAAAATATTTTTCAAAACTACTGTCATATTTTCTTTAATTGGTTGCAAAGGAATATCCAGAAAATACTCTTTATTTTCGGAACTACTGTCGGTCAATGAAAAATGCTCTGAATAAAATAGATAGCCTTTTTTTGAGGCATTAAAAGCATATTGATGATTTACAGGCAAACTTACAAGATACTCACCTGTAATCTCATCGGAAACCGACGATACAACCAAATCGCAAGATTCAATATTATATAATTCAAAAACGGCACTTAATGGAAGTTTAGTTTCGGCATCGTAAATTCTACCTTTTACGTAATTAACATATTCAGGCTTAATGTTTCCTGTTAATTCAAAACTATAAATATCTAAGCCTCCAAAACCACCTTTTCGGTCAGATACAATATAGGCATAATCGCCTTTAGAATTTACCACAATTCCGGTTTCATCTTTAAATGTATTGATTGGATAACCAATATTTTCGGGCTTTTTCCAATTTCCAAGCGAATCTTTTTTTGATATAAAAATATCTTGTCCGCCCATTCCCAAATGACCATCAGATGCAAAATAAAAAGTAGAATTATCGGGATGAATAAATGGCGACAATTCACTTTCTTCGGTATTTATAACATTACCAATATTTTGTGGCTGCGACCATATAAAATTACCACTTTCATCTTTGCTTATAATTTTAGAAAACCAGATGTCCATTTTGCCAAAACTACCAGTTCTATTGCTAATGAAAAATAAAGTTTTTCCGTCTGACGAAAACGAAGGATTTGATTCCCAATATCTTGAATTTACTTTATCGCCAAGGTTTTTTGGTTTTGTCCATGAATTACCAATTTTACGAGAATAATAAATATCACAAGAGCCATAATCTTCTGGACGATTGCAAACTGTATAAAAGAAAATATTTCCATCTGGCGAAAGGGTCATTGCACCCTCGTTATTTGTTGTATTTAAAGGCTGTCCGGCATTCACAGCATCAGTCCATTTTCCATCTTTTTTATACGAAAAATAAATGTCTTCTTGTTTTCCTAATTGACTAATAATCTGATTTGGAGAGCTTGGAATTAGACGTGTAAAAACTAATTTCGACTCATCAACCGAAATTGTGGGCCAATACTCGTCAAGTTCGGTATTAATTTCTTTTCCAATATTTACAGGATTAAATTCAACAGGATTTGCAACCTGATTTATGGCAAATTTTGATTTTTCAATTAATTTTGAATTGCTTTCCAGCGTTTTTTCGTTTACAGAGGGAAATGTTTCAACTTTTTTGAAATTATCAAGGGCATCGTTGTAATTACCAATAAGCAAGTTAGCTATACCGGAAAAGTAATATGTTTTGTATGAAAAACTTGGATTTATTTCGATAACTTTTTTATAATCTGTTATTTCTTCTTCGTATCTTCTATTGTCGTGTAGAATGTTAGCTTTCAAAAGATATGCTTCTATAAAATTATTATCAATTTCAATTGCCGATTTCAATTTTTCAATAGCCTCATTGTCTTTTCGTTCGTTGTAGTTTATTTCGGCTTCTTTAAACAGTTTAATTGCCTTTTTCGATTTGGTTGTAAAATCGCCTTGACAGAGTAGATTGTTGGAAATTAAAATGCAAAAGAATAATATAAAGAAGAGTTTGAGGTTTTTAGTTTGAGGTTTGAGGTTCATTGTTGTAATGTTAAATTGTTTGAGGTTGGTGGTTATTGTTATGTTTTAAGACTTGTTATAATAACCGACTTCTAGCACTATTGTCCATTATAATTCATAGTTTTTAATTTTGCAAAAATATTTCTTAGAAGCAAGTCAACCACCATATTGCCAAAACGATGTAAACAAATGGTATTTTTGTTCAAAATTCTGTTCATTTGTCTTTTACTTTTTAAAATTTTTGATTACATAATTCAATAATTTGCTTTATCTTTGTTTCATCTTATTCCCATTAGTCCCTGAAGAAATTCAAACTAGTGGGTTTCGTTTTTTGTAGAGTCGCAAAATTACACAAATGCTCTCTGTAAAGTATAAAACGTTTCCCTTTTTTCAATAGTTGAAAATATTTTTTATATTCATTAGCCATTTCTTTCACTTGACTACTAAGAAAATCTTGCATTTAGAATGTTTTTAGGTTTGTCATTTCGGCTATGTTTAGTGTATGAGTTTGTAGTTTGTTATTCATTGTTAAATTGTTACATTGATAAATTGTTGCTACGAAATAAAATCCTAAAATTTCTAAATTATAACTACGGAATATTCATAAACTTATGGCTCTGCAACGAAATTCTCCATTTTGGATTTTGTTTTATATATTCAACAATGCTATTAATAGTTTTATTGTATAAGCTCCATTCGGGCTGTAAATATAAAACACAATTTTCGTTAACTTTTGTTGAATTAAATTCAGCCCATTCAAAATCTTTTTCCGACGATATTATTACTTTTAGCTCATTTGCAATTTTATAGATTTGTCCAAGCGGTGGATTATTTTCTTTTGGTGATAAGCAAATCCAGTCCCAAATTCCGGTAATTTCGTAACAACCCGAAGTTTCGATGAAAGTTTCAAAATTATGATTTTTAAGTTCTTTGCAAAGTGCATTAAGATTATACGAAAGTGGTTCGCCTCCAGTAACCACAATTGCTCTTGCTGAGGAAGCGAGGGCGTTTTTAACTATTTCGTTTACATTAGTTAAATTATGAAATTGCTTGTTCCATGTAAATTTTGCATCGCACCATTTACAGCCAATGTCGCAACCACCAAGTCTAATGAAATATGCCGCTTTGCCTGTATTATAACCTTCTCCTTGCAAAGTATAAAATTCCTCAACAAGCGGAAGGTTGTTGCCATTTTCGTAAATATCGTCGGGAGTTTGCATTAAAATAAATTTCTGTAAAAGTATGGAATAATGCAATAAATACAAAAAGCCATCTTTCGATGGCTTTTGTGATTCCGCCGCGATTCGAACGCGGGACCCACAGCTTAGAAGGCTGTTGCTCTATCCAACTGAGCTACGGAACCATTTTTTCAGGTTGCAAATTTAAGAAAATTAAAATCGGAATCAAAAAATAAATTTAATTTTAAATGAAAATGCAGGTTTTTTCAAATATTTCAAACATTTTTTAGCAATCTAACTTATATTGCACAATCATTTAAATGATGTCCGAAAATGAAATTATTTTTAATAATATCCTTGTTTTGCCTTAAATTTTTATTTATACAACATTTTGATATAGTTTATGTTGGCTCTCAAAAATGGGGTGGAGGAATTTCAACTGCAGGAAGTGGAAAGAATTATAAATTTAGTCTTAAAGTAAATGATTCAAGTAAAAACTTAAAGATTGTAACTGTTAAAATTGGTTCAGGTTGTTATCATGCAAATGTTTTTACAAAAATAAATTCTCAGAAAGGTGTTTTTGAAAAAAATGATACAATTCATTTTCAGGTTAATGTAAAATCTGGAAATAATATCGACACTTGCACAGATTTTTTCCCTGATGAATTTTTAAATCAAAAAATTGTAATTAAATATCAATATAAGGAAAAAGATTTTTTTAGAATTATTGAAGATATTAAAGAAGAAAAGCCGCTGTTATATCCATAAATTCAGGAATCGAAATTTCTATTTTTCATTAACAATTAGTCGAATAAGTTCAATTTTGGTAGTTCCGGCTTTAATTATTTTAATTTGATAATTATTAATAGTAAGCATGTCGTTGATGTTTGGAATATTTTGATGATGGAAAAGTATCATTCCAGCAATAGTGCTATATTCATCAGATTCTGGCAGTTGAAGATTGTATTCTTCGTTAATATTATCAATTTCAAGTCGTCCGGAGAAAATAAATTCTGTATCAGAAATTTTCTTTTCAATAAACTCTTCTGAATCGTGTTCATCTTCAATTTCACCAAAAATTTCTTCCATAATGTCTTCAATTGTTACAATCCCAGAAGTTCCTCCAAATTCGTCAACAACCACCGCAATGTTTTTTTTAGCTTTTATAAATCTAGCTAATAATTTGTTTGCAGGCATTGTTTCGGGTACAATAAGAACTTCTTTGATTACATTTCGTAATTGTTTTGGTTTGTTGAAAATTTCAATACTATGAACATAACCAATTATATTATCGATACTGTCTTTATAAACCATTAGTTTTGAATAACCTGTTTCAATAAATTTTTGAGTTAGCTGTTCGATTGAATCATCAATGTTAACTGCTTCAATTTCTGTTCGAGGAATTATACAATCACGGAGTTTTACAGATGAAAAATCGAGTGCATTTTGAAAAATCTTAAAATCATTTTCAACTTCATCATTCTCAGAACTTGACGATTGTATTTCGTTTACAAGATGATCTAAATCAATTTTACTGAAAACAAAATTTTTATCAGATTTAGAAATATCAACTTTAAAAAAGATGCTTAAAAATGTTTTAGCTAACCAAACAATAAATTTATTTATTGGGTAAAAAAGTATGTAAAAAAACATTACTGGAACTGCAAAAATATTTAAGAATGTATTAGGGAATAGACGAAAAACAACTTTTGGAAAAAATTCAGCAATAATTAGTATTATCAATGTAGAAATTAAAGTTTGAATTATCAGAATCCCAATATCAGAATTGACATAAATAGCTATGACAGGTTCCAATATTTTAGCCATAATGATACCATATATAACTAATGCAACATTGTTTCCAATAAGCATAGTAGAGATATAGCTTTTAGGGTTTTTAAAAAATATGGATATAACTCCTGACGCAAAAGTTTTTTGCTTTTTATTGAGTTCAATTTTTAGTTTATTCGCAGAAATAAATGCAATCTCCATTCCTGAGAAAAATGCAGAAAAAACTAAAGAAATTATTATGAGTAAGAAATAGTCCATTATTGTTTGGTTGATTGTTTCTTTCGCATAGTTCTACGAAAAATAAACATAAATGCTGCAATAAATGTAATTATAAAAAATGGGTATGACATTGCTATTCCTTTTTTATAAGTCTCAAATATTCCAGTAATTAGAGCAAATAGTGTGATTAATAACCATATTATTTCAGCTACAAATGCAATTTTTTTATTCATCTTTTAAAGATACTATACCTTTTAATTTTTTAATCTGATATTTTGTAAAATTTTGATTTGATTCAAAGCCATCGCCATACAAAACTTCTTCAGCAGTTGTTATTTTTACAAACTTATCAGAATAAATTAACTCTTTTTTCTCATCCCAAAATAACAATTCAGTATTAAGCAAATCGCAATTTTCATTTAAAGTTCTGACATCATTGCGAGCTTCCCAAAGTTTTTTAGATTCATAATATTTAGCATAATTTGCCTGAAGTTCTGATTCTATTTCTTTCATTGAGTTAAAAAAATATACGTGTACTCCTTTTGGAAATAAAATATATGGTTCTTCTTCATCTTTATAATGTTCGAGAACAGGAGCCATTAGTTTTAATTGAACAACAGCATTTTCTGAATATAATAATTCGATATCAGTAGCCGATTGGTCTGGAAGTACAATTTCATTAGAAAAAAAATTAACTTTTTCAATTTCGTTTTCACAGGAAAAGCAAAAAGAAATCATTGCAAAAGCAACTATTTCATTTAGCCACAACTTTCTTTGCCACTGATTGCACAAATTTTCGCAGATTTTTTTCACAAATTTTTTTATGTAAATATAACTCTTACTTTTTTACTATAGATTTACTCATAAATTGTTATTTTTTTATTGGCATTTTCCGAAGTAAATTAGGGACGACTTGTACCGTTTCATCGGTAGGCTGTGAGTCGCTTCGCTTTTTTCACAAATTTTCACAGATTTTTTTTAATGTAATATAACTCGTTTAAATTTTGAATAAAATAACCTCAGATTCTTCAACCAGAGACAGAATTACTTTATTTTAATATAAGAGTTAAGTCTTTATTAATCTGTGCTTTATGTGGCATTGTTTATAAATCGAAAGGCATTAAATTTTTTATAAATGTTCAATTAAAATCGTACAGAAGTGGTTTCATTTATCCAACAACCAACAGTATATGATTGCCCTTCAGTTATATTATAAAAGAAGCAAGCTTCTTTTCCAGGAAAGTTTGCAGAATAAGTGCTAATTAATCTGTTTGCATCTTCTGCTATTGATGAATCAACATTTTTTGCTTTAATAAATTTGTCCACAGCAACCCAATAAACAGCTCTTTGAGTACAATCATTATCGCCACAAGATTTTGCACTTGAAGCATAGGCCAAGCCAATAATTAAATAAGCTTTACCAAGGCTTGGCTTTAATTCCAATGCTTTTAAAGCATAAGTTCTTGCTTGTTGATATTGGTTTAAATCTTTAAAATTTAAGTCGGCAAGTTCAAGGTAGTATTGCGATTTTAATTCTGCACTGTCTTGTTTTTCTACAGCTTGAAGATAAAAGCTAGAAGCTTTTGAAAATTCATTTTTCTTACGAGCCATTCTTGCCATATTTACAGCAGCTTCTGCAGAAGGTTCAATTTCGTATAATTTTTCAGATGCATCAAAAAATAATTGAGAATCTGTACAATTTTTCTTGTCGAGTAATCGTGTAACATTTTTTAATAAAGTTGCATCTGTTGGATTTTGCTTAAATTTTGGCGTAAAAGTGTTAATTAATGCTTCGCAATCAGAAAAAGGACAGTTTGCAAATAATTCATCAATACTTTGTTTTGCTTTAGTCATATTTTCGTTATCGGGTTTCGCAGCAATCTGTGCATCTATCGCTTCAGAAATTTTTGCATAATTTTCAACCCCAACTTCTTTGGTTATTTTCCCTGCTTTATGTAATAAAATTGTTGTTTGCATCAATGTCAGTAGAACTGCAGGTTCGGTTTTATTTACTTGAGATTCTAATGATTTGTATAAATAATCATAAGCGGTTTGAACATCATTTTCACGATATTTAAATAAATCAACACCTTTTCGTCCTAATACAAATCCTTCTTGACCAAAATTTTTAATTCGTTGATCGTAAACCATTAACAAAGTGTCAATATATTTTTCTTTTATAGCAACATCTTTTGTTTTTTTAATTTGATATTCAATTATGTTACCACCATGAATATACATATTTTTGCTTGATGCAGGGCAATTATTGAATACCCATCTCCATGGAACTAGTGCGTCAGCATAGTTTTTCTGTTTATAAAATTCTCCATACAATGAAAGATTCATTTTACATTGATCAGGATCGCTTCCATATTTGTCTCCAGCCGGAGCAGGAGTACCTGAATCGCCATCTCCTTCATCGGTTTGAGCAAATAATTGATAATTTGGAACTAATAAAATACTAAAAATGATAAGTGAAATTAATTTTCTCATAGTGTATATTTTTGTAAGTTGTTTATATATTTAGCTTTAAATCTGTGGTTTAAGGTTAGATTTTGTTACGCATTTTGTTTAAATTTTAACTGCAAACGTCAAACTTTATTTTTTTTATTCAATTTTGCGTTTAAAGAACCAAAAATCGTGCAAAGTTAAATTTAAACAGATATTGGCATATTTTTCTTTAATCAAATTATTTGTTGTTGTTCCTCTTTGTCCTAATTCAACCGATAAATTAAATGAGGTTTTTGTTTTACGTAAAGGAAAACCAAATCCAAAAGTAATTCCAAAATCATTTATTTGATTATTGTTAATGTTCATATATGAATTAGAATAGTAGCCTCCTATGCGATACCTAACTCTATTAAAATAATTATTTAAAGATGCAGAATTTGGAATATATTCTAACCCTGCTGATATAAGTCTGCTATCTGATAAGCTATCAGAAACCCCAAAGAATTTTGTATCAGACCAATTTTGTTGAACATAGTCGGCAACAAATAGAAATTTGTTTAATTTTGAGTAAGAAATACCAAACCCAAAAGACATTGGAAATTCTAATGATCCTTTTTCATCGTCGGTATCTTTAACTGTACTAACAGCAGTAGCCAAGTGGGTTTTAATCAGCTGTGATCTTAATGCATTAATTTTATTTTTGTTGTTAAAAGTTCCTCCTAAAATTATTTCCTGATTATTTTTTAGCTTTTGAGAATATTGAATCCCAAAATCGAAAAATAAATCATTAACTTTAGTAGAATCATAAAAATAATAATCGAATGCATATTTATCATCTAAAAAAACTTCACTTTTTGCATATACTAAAGAGCCAAATAAGTAGGACATATTTGCCCCAATACTTAAATTTTTAAATAGTTTGACTGAATTGCCAAAATAAAATTTACTTAAACCTCCCGAACCAACATATTCATAATTAGCTGTGCCAACTTGAGGTAATACCTCAGATGATTTAATGTCGTACCCTACAGTACTATATGGTAATAACCCAATGCTTGATCCCCACCACTGAGTAACCGGAAATCCCATTGTGATATAACTAAGATTAGCATCATTTTTATTAATGCTTTGGCTATTAGTGCTATAATTTGTGTATTTATTGAAGTAACCTACTTCGAAAATAAAATTTAATGAATCAATTTCGGAATATGAAGCAGGATTATTTAAGTTTAAATGTTCTTTACTTCTTAATGCAATAGACGATTTTCCCATTGCTTTTGCTTGACCAAAATTTTTATCAGCAATATCGCCAATTCCATATCTCGAATAAGGCGAAAAATATGAATTTTGAGCATAAGATAAGGAAATCGAAACAAGAAAAATAAAAGTGATAAATATTTGTTTAAACATTATAGTTATATTGTTAAATTGATATATTGTTACATTGCTAAATTGTTTGAGGTTTGAAGTTTTTGGCTAAATTGCGATGCCTTGAGTTTATCTAAGTATTACATTGTTATATTGTTGCTACGCAGTTAAATCCTAAAATTCTAAATTCCCAAATCTTAATTCCTATTTTCTAAATTATACTCTAATATTTTATTTAACCCTATTAATAATAAATTTGGGTTTACAAAGATGGGTTTTTTTAATATTTTCTCAAAGAAAAAACAATTTCCACCGGTTAAAATAACTTTTAAATCATCATAATATTGTGAAAAATAATCAATATAGCCTGAAATTTCAAATACTAATCCCTGCACAACTCCTGAATGTATTGCTTCATTTGTATTTACTCCAATGGTTGAAAAGTTTTCGTTTGGAGTTAATAATGGTAATTTAGAAGTAAAATTATTTAATGCTCTAAATCTCATATCCATCCCTGGAGAAATATTTCCGCCCAAGTATTCAGATTTACTGTTTATAAAATCATAAGTAATTGCAGAGCCTAAATCAATAACCATTATGTTTTGTTTTGGAAAAATTTGATTTGCACCTACTACAGCAGCTAATCTGTCCATTCCCAATGTTTCAGGAGTTTCATACAAATTAATAATTGGTGAAAGAGTAAGAGGTGAAAACTCAATAATTTTTACTCCTTTTATAGAATTCAAAAAGTTTAATTGATGATGACCAACATTTGAATAAATAATATTTTTAATAGCAGGATATTTTTGTTTTATATTTAAATATTGTGATTCAGAGAAATCGGAATTAAACTCAGAAAAAATAATTTTTAAATCATTAAAAACTGCATATTTTATTAGAGTATTTCCTGCATCAATTACAAGATTCATAGTTTATTATTTTCAACGAAATTAGAAATAGTTTAGATTAATTTGTTATAATTCATCAAAAAAAATAATTGACTTTTGTGCATATATGAAAATTTAATAACTTCAACCCTTTGAAAGTACATTAAATAATGGCAGCAAAAAAAGTACTTATAGTAGAAGACGACAAAATGCTTTCTACTGTTTATAGGATGTTTCTCAGGGACTTAGGGCATGAGCTGGTTGGTATTTTTCCAGATGGTCATAGTGCAATTGAAAAGTGTAAAGAAGTAATTCCTGACGTTGTCATGATGGATATTTTTTTACAAGGCGATATTGATGGAATAAATACTGCTAAAATTCTTCAAGAAAATTATGATATTCCAGTTATTTATGTTTCTGGAATTACTGACGAACAAACTATTCAACGTGCAATTGGAACAAAGTCTTATGGTTTTTTAGTAAAACCGGTTGATAAAACTGAACTTGGAATAGCAATTGAATTGGCTTTTGTTAAGCATAAATACGATAATGAATTAAAAATTAGAGAATTTAGATATCGATCTTTAGTCCAAGATTTGCCTGATGCTTTAATGTTAATTACTGAAGGCAAAATTGAATATATAAACTATTCTGGATTAAAACTTTTTGGTACTATTCATATTGAGAATATGCTTGGTTTAGAATTTCTTAGTTTAGTTGATAATAAATATAAGGAATCAATTGCAAATGCACTAACTAAATCAATCAATTCAAGTGAAAAAATTGATGTTTTAAAAGTCAAATTTAATACACTTAATAATAAAAGTTTTGTTGCAGAGATAAATGGCTCTGTAATAGATTATAAAAACCAGCAAACAATTCAGCTGATTGTTAATGATATATCTGATATTGAAGATTCAAAAAGTACTTTGGTTGAGCAATACAATATAATTGAAAATATTTATGATGGTATTTTTACTTTAAGTCTAGCTGGTAAAATTAAGCAAATAAATAAGGGTGCTGAAAGAATTTTTGGTATTCAAAAAGATACATCAATAGGGAGAAGTTTTTCAGAATTTTTTCCAGAGATAGATGAAAGTTTTATAAATGAACACTTATTAATTCCTTCATTAGAAAGCGATCATGTTGATATTGAGATGAGTATCACAAATCCAACAACAAAAGAAAAAATATATTTAGAATTAACTTTATCAACACTTAAAAATATATCTTTTGAAACTATAGGAATTGTTTGCTATTGCAAGGATATTACAAAGAAAAAACAAATCGAAAAACGATTAAAAGAGAGTGAAGAAAAGTTCAGATTATTATCGTTAACAAATAATGATGCATATTGGGACTGGAATGTAAAAACAAATACGATTTATTTCTCTCCAAGATTTAAGTCGCTTTTAGGCTTCGAAGAAAATGAGTTTAAAAATGAAATGGGAGAGCTTGATAGAAGACTAGAGCCTGGAGATAGAGTAATGGTAAATAAATTACTTAATGAACATCTTGAAGGAAAGGTTCCAATTTATTCTTCCGAATACAGATTAATGCACAAAGACGGTAATTATAGATGGTTTTTAGATAGAGGCTTAGCTATTCGTGATGATGATGGAATTCCGTATCGAATGATAGGAACAATGGCAGAAATAACTGATCAAAAGAATTCGCATTTTACAATAAAGATTTCGGAGGCTAATCTAAAAGCAATTTTTAATTCAAATAAAGAAGCGATATATTTGGTTGATAGCGAACTGAATATAATAGATTTAAATAAAAAGGCAAAGATATATTCAAAGACTTATTTTAATAAGGATTTGAAAAGTGGAGATTCAATTTTTTCAGCTACAGACTTTATTAGTAAATCAGAAGCAAAAGAGCTTTTCCAAAATACACTAAATGCCAGTATTACACATAATTTAGAGAGAGCAATCTATATTAATGGTTTTGAAAGATATTTGGAAATTACAATTTATCCAATTCATGACGAAAATAGTGATGAGGTAAATAGATTTTGTTTATCATTATTTGATGTTACTGATAGAAAGAAAATTGAGTCGGATTTAAAGGAAACTCGTTTTGAGTTAAAACCAATGTTTGATAGTAGTATTCAAAGGTTTTATTTGTGTGATTTCGATTACAAGCTTGTAGCGTTTAATAAAACTGCTTATGAGGCTATAAAAGAGGATATTGGGTTGATACATAAAAAGGGCGATAATATTTTACAATTTGTACCTAACGAAACAGGTAAAGACCTTTTTATCCAAAGATTTAAAGCAGCAAGAAATGGAGAACATATAGCATTTAAAGATCAAATTGTAACTCCAGCCGGAAAAAAATGGATTGAAACTCATATTGAACCAATTTCTAATGAGAAGGGTGAAATAATGAGAATTTTAATTTGGACATTAGATATTACTAAAGAGAAAAAAGCCGAAGAAGAACTAATTGATAGTCAGAAAAAATATTATTCATTATTTAGCGAAGCTAATGATGGAATTATGTTGATTAATGAAGATAGCGATTTGTTAGAAGATTTTAATGAGAAAGTTATTGAATTATTTGAATATAGTAGAGAAGAACTATTAAAAATTAAACTTATTGATTTAGCTGCTGATTTCCAAAGAGATGGGACTCCATCTGCAGAAGCAAGATTTCATATATTAAATGAAATTAAAGGTGGAGATAAAAATTATACTTTCTCGTGGTGTTACAAAAAGAAAAATGGCGAATTGTTTGATGCAGAGGTGAGTATGTCGATTGTTACACTTGGCGAAATTAATTTTAGATTTGCAATTGTCAGAGATATTACTGATAGAATTAAAATTGAAAAAGAATTAATCGAAAGCGAACAGCGAAATAAAGGCTTAGTTCAAGCAATTCCGGATCTAATTTTTATTATTGATAGAGAAGGAGTATATCGTGATTATATGGCAGATAATGAAAAGGTTTATTTGGTTCCTGCTGAAAAAATAGTTGGAAAAAATTTAATGCAATATTTTAAAGACGAAAAACTTGCTGAATACAAATCGTGCATTGAAAAAGCAATTGAATCAGGTAAGTTGCAAAAAATTGAATATCAATTAAATTCAATGATTGGATTGCGTTGGTTTGAAGCTCGTATTACACGTTTGAACGATAATGAAGTGCTTTGCCTAGTTAGAGATATCCAGGATCAAAAAATAAGTCATAATTAATACATTGTTAAATGGTTACATTGCTACATTGTTAAATTGTTTGAATTTGCAAATTAGCAAATCAACTATAAAAAAACACTACTAACCGACTAAATTCTTGTTAATCCTCTACGAGGAAAAATTGAATTTCTATTATGTTGTTTTATTGTCATTTAAGCTCTACGAGCTATTCACCGTAGGTGATTTATGTCAATAAAATAAAAACTACCCCAAATTCCAAATTACCTCGTTGAGGTTTAACTATTAAATAGTTCCAAGAAAATTAAAATTTCGGTCGGTTAGTAGTGATAAAAAAATTATTTTTTTTCACAAATCTCTGTAAGTACTCCAAAAGTTGATTTTGGATGTAAAAATGCAATATCAAGTTTTTCGGCACCTTTTCGTGGAGTTCGGTCAATTAATGTAACTCCATTATTTTCAATTGTATTTAACGAATCTTGAATATTATCAACGGCAAATGCAATATGATGAATTCCTTCACCTTTTTTTTCAATAAATTTACCGATTGGTCCATCTGGGTCGGTTGTTTCAAGTAATTCAATTTTTGTTTCACCAACTTTAAAAAAGGCAGTTTTTACTTTTTGCTCTTTAACTTCTTCGATAGCATAGCATTTCATGCCAAAAACTGATTCGTAATACTTAATTGCTGATTCAATATTTTTAACAGCAATTCCTATATGTTCAATATATTTTGGTATCATATTTATTTTTTATCAGCGAAATTAGTGTATAAAAATTAGATACATGATTTTATTTTATCTTTTATAACAGCTAAATTTTTATTTTTCGTTTTTTTTCAATTAGGTTTGCGATTGAATGAAAGAATATTTCTACAACTTAAAAAATTTCGCTTTCAGGATTCTTCTCCTGATGTTAATGTTGACGATAAGTCGGTTGTATTTTTATTTTGCAAACTTCCAATATTTTAAAGGAGAAGATGTTAGCGAAATACTAGTAGCTTTTTCACATGGTTTAAGGTTTGACATTTCTTGTGTTGCGATTTTTAATTTTGTATTTATCTTTTTAAGCTTTATTCCAGCTATTAATCAATCAAATAAGAAATTTCAAACTTTACTAAAAATATTATTTGTTGGAGCAAATTCAATATTACTTTTTACAAATTATGTCGATTCAGAGTATTTTAAATTTACAAATAAGCGTAGTACTTTCGACATCTTTACAATGATTTCTACCGGAGATGATTTTATTAATTTAATCCCGGTTTTCTTAAAAGATTATTGGTACACTGTACTTGTTTGGTTGATTATGGTTTTGCTTTTTATTAAATTATATCCAAAATTAAAGTTTCAAAAAAATCAGCCTTTTCAAATTAAAAGGTTATTTATACAAGTTCCTATTTCACTTGTTGTTTTGGGACTTTTTTTTGTGGCATGGAGAGGAGTCGAGTTGCGACCATTGAGTATTATTCACGCAACAAAATATTCAAACCCACATAATATTTCGCTAGTTCTTAATACTCCTTTTACAATAGTTAGGACAATGAATAAGCAAGATTTGTTGAGAAAAGATTATTTTAAAGAGGATAGCGTGAAAGAGTTTATAAAACCTATAAAAAATGTAAAAAATAACGCTCCTTTTAAGCCATTAAATGTAGTTATTGTGATAATGGAAAGTTTTGGTTCAGAATATATTAATTTTTTGAATCATTCAGCGAAATCATACACTCCATTTCTTGATTCGCTTTTTGAAA
>Ga0154347_1249_pt1 | contig 15040 bp, 7 predicted proteins | sample RifGroA2_FD_115875 | JGI IMG/M metagenome (GOLD analysis project Ga0154347, IMG submission 115875) | Bacteroidetes bacterium GWA2_31_9
GTTAAGCATTTTGCAAAGTTGCTGTATGTATGGTTCGCAGGCTGCATTATATATTGTCGTAACTCCTGATGCAAATATTGCTGCCATAATTATATTAGCTGTTCCTGTTACAGATGCTTCGTCTAAATGTAAATATGTTCCTTTTAAATTGTTACCTTCAACTGTATAGAAATTATCACATTGATTAAATGAAAATTTTGCACCTAATTTTTGAAATCCTAAGAAATGTGTATCAACTCGTCTTCTTCCAATTTTATCGCCTCCGGGCTTCGGAATAAACGCTTTTCCATAACGTGCTAATAATGGTCCAACTATTAAAATTGAACCTCTTAGGCTTGTGCTTTTTTGTTTAAATTTTTCAGAAAGCAGGTAGTCAAGGTTTATATTATCTGCTTTAAATGAGTATGTTGATTCGTTAATTTTATTAATTTTTACGCCAAAATCTTCAAGTAATTCAATTAATAAAACCACATCTCTAATTTGAGGAATATTTTCAATAATTACTTCATCAGCAGTAAGCAATACTGCACAAATTACTTGTAATGCTTCGTTTTTAGCACCTTGAGGATTAATATCTCCTTTTAATTTACGACCTCCTTCAATTGTAAAAGTACTCATTTCCTATTATTAATTCTTTTTGGTTTTTTATTAGTTCTGACAAGAATCTCTTTTATTTCGACAAGTTTGGTGTCGCTTTTTATTATTATTTTGCCTTTGGATAAAAATTTTAAATCTTCAAAAATTATATCATCTGAAACTGAGTCGCGATTCCATGTAAGATAGCAACGTTTCATGTGATTAGCAATAAGATTAATAAGGAAATCTTTTTCTTCTCCATCTTCCATATTAACTGCGGTATTAATCATCATTTCATTATTTTTTCCATAATGACGAAGTTTAATATCAGATTGAGGACAAGGTAATTTTTGAGGTTTTTCAAATAATTCTTCTTTACAAGGCAAATCATAAGGATAGTCAACATCAAGTTTAAAGTCTGAAATAATTGCTAATTGATCCCATAGTTTTTGTCTTATTTCAAATGAAGCGTCTCTAAACTGGGGGCTAATATTTGCCATAATATTTACAATTGTCTGAGCTGCTCTGTTTCTTTCGCTTCTGTCTTCAATTACACAGGCATGCTCTACCATTTTTTGTATATGACGACCAAATTCAGGAAATATTAATTTTTCTAAACTAGTATTGTACTCCATTATATGTTTATTTATTTTTTTATGAAAGGGTTCAAAGATAGAAATAAAAAGTGGAAAGTTAAAAGTTTGATGTTTGATGTTTGATATTTGATATTAAAAGTAATTTTTATATTGTGTTAAATTATTGCTAATCACTCATGTTACGCAAAAGCGTATTTTTTTCCACTAATTACACGAACTTTTAAAAAAAAGGCAAACTAATGTGTCCTCGTAGTTGTTTTATTCAATTTTTATTTTTTTATACTTTGCGTGGTGTAAATTTGTGGTTATTCGACATTTTAAGTGTGAACATTATAAATTTTAATAAAAAAAAATACTTTTTTTATCGAAAAAAAGTAACAAAAAACTTTTAATTGCAAGAACTCACTCCGTCTGCGAGTTAGCTTCGCTGATTCGTAAACGAATTCGCTCAAACAGCTCACAAACAATAAGGAATTGGCATCATGCTTCGCAGTTCTTAAAAAAAATGTCTGCTAATTATTATAACCCAGACATTAATGTCGGGGTTAAGAAATGTAAAATTATTTTGGGCTTTAGCCCTGAAATTGTCAACAATTGTCTATACATTCATCTGAAATATAACCATAGAATGCTTTTATAGCATGAGATTCAGAGTTTTCTTGCAAGTACTATTTAGTAATTAACAGTGCGAACTAACAAACCATAGAGCCAAAACTAAAAAACAAATAAAACTACAACTAAAAACCATCAAACTTTGAACTATAAAATGAGCAAATTTATCCTGTTTTATGTGTAATTCAGGCATTTTTTTTTGCATAACATCAGTTAATCAGATATAATTTCCAATTTTGCAAATTTTAAAAGTAAATTTTTCTTTCCTTCTTTTTCAAACTCTACTGTAATTTTTGTATTCGAATCACTTCCCTCGATAAATAATACAAGTCCTTTTCCAAAACGCTCGTGCATAACTTTATTGCCAATGTTAAAATTTTGAATTTCGACATTTGAATCTGTTAATTTATTATTTGCGTCTTTAATTTTAATAAGTTTTTTTGCCGGCTGAATTGGCTTTACAATCAAATTTGTATTATTGTTAGTATTTGAAAATGACTTTGTTTGCTTTGGTTGAAACTTATTATATTTTTTTAATTCGACACTAAAATCATCATTTTCAAAGTCTGGTTCGTCTAATTCTTGGCTTGGAAAATCAATAAATGCCGAATCAAGTTCACTTATAAATCGGCTTGGTTTGCTATAAACATAATCGCCAAAACGAAATCGCTGTTCTGCAAAACTTATATGTGCATATTTACAAGCACGAGTTAAAGCAACATAAAACAAACGTCGTTCTTCTTCAATGCCTGATAATGAATCTTTTGACAAGTAATACGGAAATAAATCTTCCTCTGCTCCTGCAATATAAACATTATTAAATTCAAGACCTTTTGAAGAGTGAACAGTCATTAATGTAACTCTGTCAGATGCGTCTTTTTCGCTTAAATCGGAATCGGTTAAAAGTGCAATTGATTCAACAAATTTGTCAAGACTAGGAGTACCTTCTGTATATTCGTTACAAAAAAACTGTATTCCACTCATTAGCTGGTCAATATTGCTGGCTCGCTCTACGCCTTCAGGCGTTTTATCGTTGTACAAATCCTGCATTAAGCCAGTTTTTTTTATTATTTCATCGGCAATTTCGGAGGCTGGCTCTGTTGCAAGTTTTGCAGAAAAATATTGTATTAATTCTATAAATCTTTGGCTCGATTCTTTTGCTTTTCCTCTAAGTCCAATATCATAACTATTTATATTACAAAGGATTTCCCAAAACGATTTGCTTTCAGAATTTGTTATGGAAATAATTTTATTAATACTTGTTTCACCAATTCCACGAGTTGGATAATTAATAATTCTATGGATTGCTTGCTCATCGCTATTATTAATTATTAACCGAAAATATGCCAGAATGTCTTTAATTTCTTTGCGTTGATAAAACGAAATGCTTCCTAAAACTTTATAAGGAATATTCTTTTTAATAAAAACTTCCTCAAAAACCCTTGATTGTGCATTAGTTCGATAAAGAATTGCAAAATCGGAATAATTAAACGAATACTGAATTTTTCGATTTATTATATCTTCTGCAACATGATAGCCCTCTTCGGCATCGGTAAAAGTTTTTAAAATTTTAATTTTTTCGCCTTTATCTTTTTCAGAAAAAACAGTTTTAGGTATTCTGTTTTTATTCTTTTCGATTAAGCTGTTTGCAGCATCAACAATATTTTGCGATGAACGATAATTTTGCTCAAGTTTAAAAATTTTATGCTGGGGATAATCACTTTTAAAATTCAGAATATTCTCAATTTTGGCACCTCTGAACGAATAAATACTTTGCGAATCGTCGCCAACAATACAAATATTTTTATGAATAGTTGCAAGTTTTTTAATAATCAGATATTGCGAAAAATTTGTATCCTGATACTCATCTACTAAAATACTGCTGTACTTATTTTGATATTTTGCAAGAATTTCGGGGAAGTCTCTGAATAAAATGTTTGTATTTAGCAGTAAATCATCAAAATCCATAGCATTTGATAATTTACATTTATTGCAATATCTTAAATAAATATCAGCAAAATATGGTCTTTTTTTGTACCTATCTTTTTCTATCAATTCTCCATTTGCGGCATAAGCATTTGGCGTGATGAGGTTATTTTTTGCCATCGAAATTTGAGAAAATATTTCATTGGTTTTATAAACTTGTGTATCAAGTTGTAGTTCTTTAATAATACTTGTTAGCATTGATTTAGAATCGTCAGTATCAAATATTGTAAAGTTGCTAGTAAAACCTAATGACTCAGCTTCTATTCGCAATATTTTTGAAAAAACAGAGTGAAAAGTTCCCATCCATAGACCAGATGCTTCTTTTTCGCCAATTAATTCAGCAATTCTGATTTTCATTTCTCTAGCTGCTTTATTTGTAAAAGTTAGAGCTAAAATTTTCCGAGCATTGATTCCCGAATTAATTAAATGAGCAATTTTATATGTAAGAACACGTGTTTTTCCTGAGCCTGCACCAGCAATTACTAAAATTGGACCAGTAGTGCATAATACAGCTTCTTTTTGGGGAGTATTTAAACCCGATAAATAATCTTTCACTTTTTTTGCTTCAAAATTAAAATTTGTTTTACGAAAAAACTAAAATTGTTAATAAATGGCTAAAATTATTACTTAAACAATACAAAATGAGTAGTTTTTTTTCTAGTTGATTAAAAATTTTATATGTTTGTAGAATATAACTATAATACTACGAAACAGCCATGATTAAAAAAGACATACAAGGGAATGATTATATAGATGACCTTGCCACAGATTACACAAATTTGCACAGATTAAAAACAACCAAAAGTTGTTTCATCTGTGTTAATTTTAAGAAAAAATCTGTTAGGAAAATCTGTGATAATTAATGCAATCTGTGGCAAAAAATAATAACATTAAACTAGTCAAAATCAAATACATCTAAAATTATAAACAAATGAAAAATACCGCAAAAATTTACTTATTTTTAGCTATTTTATTTTTAGCAAGTAGCTTTAAATCATTCACTCAAGAGAAAGTTGACGATTTAAAAATGATTGTCGAAAATAAAGAAAAAGCTTTTATTGATGAAGGTGAGTTTATTCGTGTTAATTTTATGATTAGCGGATTATACTCAGGGCATAGTGTAAAACCATATGTAGAGCAAGCTCTATTGATTCCTGAAATTAAGAAACTTAATATTTCAAATATTGTTGATCAGAATGGTCAGCGTAGAGGTTACGTGTTATTGAAAAAAGATTCGTATTTATCTGCATTATCAACAACTTTAAATATTCTAAAAGTTAAAGAAATTGATGTTGATAACAAAATAACTGATATAGCTGGTTATATCGAAATGTGTAAATAAAAAAATAACTTTAAAATAGCATTTATGAATTGGAAAAATTTAAAAAAGCTTGTTACATTAATAGCAGTTATCTATTGCTTTATTCCTGAAAATTTATTTTCACAGGACATAACAGCACCTGGAGCTGATTATGCTGTTGTAACTCTTTATGAAGAAGAACAACCTCTTGGTAGTGGAAACTGGGTACCTATGCCACCAAATGAACAGGATTCTGTTTTTGTGTTTTGTGCCGATAATGCAAATGCAGGAACTCTAGTTGCACCAGGTTCTGGTTGTACATACGAATGGTTGATTTATGACAATATTAATTTGCAATATGTAGCTTATGCAACTACTCAGACCATTACAGGTTTAGCATCTGGTGGATATAAAGTAGTTGTTACATGTGGAGCTGCAAAGGCTTGTTATTATGCATGGGTATTTGTTAATCAAACGAATGCAAGTCTTGGTAATATTACTGCAGGATGTTCTGCATTTCAATTATCTGGAGCATTTGATAAAGTATCTGATTTTACTGTATTTTCACCACCCGATGATCCATTTACTATTGATGCAAACACTGAAATTGAAGTTTGCTTTACTGCAACTCATACTTATGTTTCCGATTTAGGATTTTATCTAGTAGCTCCTGGATTTGGAGCTGGTTGTTCACCAAATCCTGCTGTGCCAGGTCAACCAGGTATTGTCGAATTACTACCTGCTGTTTCTTCATGGACAGATGTTACAAATATTCCTTCATCTGTTCTATCTTGTGACCCTTCTGATATTGATTTTGTTTGTAATGGAGGTAATGATTTAAATAATTTTTGTTTTACTACAGCTGAACCGTTTGGTAATCCTATATACACAGCATGTGTATGCGATTTGCCAGTTCCATTAACTGGAATTTATGCATCTGCTGGACCATGGAGCACCATTAATAATCAACAAGTCCCTGCAGCAGTTGGAACAGCAGCAAATTGCGGATGGAGTGTTCAAATTTATGACTGCGAGGACATTGACGACGGATACTTTACAAATGCTACAATAAAATTTACTGGAAGTGGTGTTTGTGGACCTGCAACTCACTTTTACGATTCAGGAACAATTTCATCTTATATTTCAGATGGTTCGTGTGATGCTGTTTCTGCATCTCGTTATGTTATTCCACCTGCATCTCCATATCAATATACTGTTGCAAATAATATTTCATCTGCAGTATTATCATGTAGTGGTACTTGGAATCCTGCATGGGGAACTACAGATTTTTTAGCTAATTCGTCACCAAGAAATATTAACCCTCCACCAACAGTTGATACTTGGTTTATTCTTACTGTTACTGATAATTTTGGTTGTGTTAGAATTGATTCATCTTTATTTGTAACGAATCCTGTTAATGCTACAATTACTGCTGCTGGTCCATTTTGTGAAAACACTGGTGATCAACAATTAACAGCGGCTACTCCTGGTGGTACTTGGTATGGCTTAGCTCCTAATACAAATTGTGTTTCATCTACTGGACTATTTCATACTAACTTAGGACCTGGAACATATTGTGTTGTTTACAGCATTGGAGGTGTTTGCCCAGGTGCAGATACTCTTTGCATTGTTGTTAAACCAGAGTTAACTGTTACAAATATTATTGACTCTTGTGGTCCAGGTGGTGTTTATGTAAGTTTTAATATCTCAGGAGGCAATCCAAGTGATTTTATTGTTACTGGAGGCAGTGGAACTGTTTATCCTACTGGGGAATTTATTAGTAATGTAATAGCTGGTCAATCAGATTGGACTTTTATCGTTGACAATCCAGTAGTAGGTTGTGGATCTGTTACTGTAAATGGTTCTGAGCATTGCGATTGCACTACATCAGCAGGTACTTTGTCATCAACAACCTTAGCTGTAATGTGCGAATCTGAATGTATTACATCAACTGTTACTAATTTTCAGCAGGATGTCGACCATAACGATACTTTAGTTTATTATTTACATCAAGGTGCTAATAATCAAATAGTAAATGCCGTTGACTCTAATTTAACAGGAACATTTTGCTTTGATTCATTGAAGATGATGCAGTATAATACATATTATTATATAAGTGCTGTTGCTGCAAATAGAATTACAGTACCTAGTTTATGGATAGACTTAACAGATACTTGTATGAATGTTTCTCAAAGTACTCCTGTAATGTGGTTACAAAATCCAACAGCAAGTGCTGGTTCTGATACTTCAGTTTGTGGAAAAACAATAAATTTGAATGCTACTAATCCATCTTCAGGAAATGGACATTGGGCAACTTCCTCTTGTGTACAATTTTTCTCAAATTCATTAATTATTAATCCTGAAGTTGTTGCTATAAATTATGGAGATTGTATTTTTGAATGGATTGTAGAAAATTCTTATGGAACGAAAGTTTGTTCAAGTAATGATTTTGTAACTGTTCATTTCTTACCCTCACCAACATCTTACGCTGGGGAAGATATTCCAAATGTTTGTGGTAAGACAACTGATTTAGCTGCAGTATTAGATATTCCTGGATTAAGTACTGGACAATGGTCAGGAACAGGAACTTTTTCAGATGCAAGTAGCGAAACTTCAACAATAACTGTAAGTTCATTTTGAGTATATTCATATACTTGGACAGAAACCGGTAATGGTGGATGTACTGATGACGATGTAATGACAGTTACTTTTGTTGAACAACCAGAACCTGTAATGCCTGCTTATGCGACTATTTGCGGACTTGATGATACAATTATTGTTAGAAACGTAAAAGGTTATGGAAACTGGACTACAGATCCTCCAGGTTCTGCAATTTTTGGAAATTGGCTTAACTATACTACTAGCGTAAGTGTAGCTGATTATGATACTATAACATTTGTTTGGCATGAAACTCTTGGCGGATGTTCTACTACTGATACTATGATTGTTAACTTTAACGCAGTTCCTAATGCAACTATTGATTTAAGTTTAACACCAAATCAAACTTGTGGTTGTTCGACAACCCTATATGCTAATTTACAAGGAACTGATTATCCTGGATTTTGGGATAGTAATATACCTGGAGCTACATTTAGCAATGTAGATAGTAATATTACAACTATAAATATACCTTGCAATAGCAGCACATTTGGAACAGAATCATATAAAGATGTTAATGTGATTTGGCGACAGTATAATGGAAATTGTACTGACAATTCAAGCCATGCAATTAGATTTTTCCAAATGCCAACCCCATTTGCAGGAAATGATACAATTTCTTGTTCTTTAATTGATACTTTAGATGGAAGATGGAGTTTAGGAGATGGAATTGGTGATGCAACTGGAAAATGGATAAATCTATCTACAAATTCTGTTACATTTATTCCTGCAGCTGCAAATATAGCAAATACTGTTGTTCAGGCATCTCAACCAGGAATTTATCAGTTTATGTGGAGAGAAACAAATATACTTAGTCCAAGCTGTATTAATTCAGATACAGTAGTTGTAGAATTTATTGTTAGACCTACATTCTCTGCTGGTTTAGACACTACGGTTTGTGGTCAAGAAGTTTGCTTAACTGCGACTCCAGCTACGAATCCAGCATCTGATATTGTTTCATGGATTCCACTACAAAATACTGGAGGTATTACTTATACTCCTGAAGATACTGATCCTCATGCTTGTGCTTTATATGGAGATACTGGAAGAGTTATGTTTAGGTGGAGAGAAACTGTTTTACCTGAATACCCAATATTATTAACAAATGGTTATAGTTGCTATTATGAAGATACAATGTATGTTCGCTTTGTCCAAGAACCTTTTGCTGAACATCTAGTTCCTGACTATGATTCAGTAGTTTGTGGTACTGAATATTTATTCTATGGAAAATTATCAAGCATTGTAGGTGCAACATATAATCTTGTTGATAATATTGATAGCACATCAATTACACCTAATAATTTAGGTCCAAATATTTTTAATATTCAAATTGCTGATACATCTTATGGCTTACATGAATTTTATTATGTTGTTTATAATGAAGCATGTAACGATTCTATTGATTTGCCAGTTATTATTAATTTTTATGAAAGACCTCACCCAGATGCTGGTGCTATTTTAGATACTGCATGTGGAAAAAGATTTGGACTTGAAGCAACATCATTAATTCAGGGCTCATCGGTTAGCTGGTCAGCAATTGGTTCTGATGTAACCTTCTATTCTACTGGAACAACAGTTGGAAATTCAACTATTGATACAGCAATAGTAATATATTTACCTCAAGATCGTGAAATTGTATTAACTGAATCAGTTGGACCCAATGACTTAAGTTGTACAGGTACAGATAATATTAATATTAAATTTAGAGCGATCCCATTTGGCGATTTCACATTCACCGAACCAAAATGTTTTGGCGATACATTCTCGTTAGCTGCTGTTGATAATACACAGCCTTTATTTACTTGGACAGAGTCTTTTGATATCCTTAATTATGGTTCTTCTCCAAACTTAAATTGGGCTTGGACTAATGGTGATTCTATTCATAATGTTACACTTGTTAGTACTAATATTTGGGAGTGCCCTTCAATTCCAGTTACTAAACAATTAAATGAACCACCAATTATCAAAATAGATTTTGATGTTGATGACACAGAATGTAATTATAATAATGGAAGTCTTACAGCCAATGCTACGGGAGGTCTTTTTAAACCTAATGGATACTTTACTTATGAATGGGGAAGTCCAATTACAACTAATATAAACAATCAATTGCAAGATTCTATATATTCTGGACAATATATAGTATCAGTAACAGATTCATGGGATTGTATGGTGTTTGACACTGTTTATGTTGAAAATTTTGGCTTAGTTACTGCAAATTTTGAAACAACAAATTTTGAAACTAGCTATAATGCTCCTGCAACAATTTCATTTAATAATATGTCTATTGATGCAACAACTTATAAATGGTATTTTAATAATACAAATACACAGGGTGTTTACGTTGACATTAAAACTATTTATACAGATAGTCCTTGGAATCCTTGGTTTACATTTAATCCTAAAATTCAATTTCCGGGCGGTGCAGTTATAGACTCTACAAATTCAAATCCTTCTTTTACTTATGAAGATGGTGGGGATTTCTGGATTTTTCTTATTGCAATTAGCGAATATGGTTGTGCTGATACAATGTATTACGAAAAGATTCATGTTGAATACCGACCAAGTATTGAAGCTCCAAACGTATTTACTCCAAACGGAGATGGAATTAACGATTTCTTCAAAATTAAAGTTAAAAGTCTTGAATCATTCCAAGGTGTAATATTTAATCGTTGGGGACATAAAGTTTATGAATTTAATGACCCAGAAGATGCTGGTTGGGATGGTAAAGTTAATGGAGGAAGTTTAGCTTCACCAGGAACATACTATTATATGATTGAAGGAGTTGGTAAAGATGGAACTGAATTTAGTCCAAGAACTGATAATTGCGAAACTTGTAAAGGATTTTTACAGCTAATCAGAGACTAACAAATCAAATAAATTTATTTTAAAAAAGGAACGACAAAATGTCGTTCTTTTTTTGTTTATAATTTATTTCAATAAGAATTGGCTATTCGACATTTTAAGTGGAAACCGCATTAAATTTAATATTTTCTTTTACTTTTTTTATCGAAAAAAAGTAACAAAAAACTTTTAATTGCAAGAACTCACTCCGTCTGCGACTTCGCTCAAACAGCTTGCAATTTATAAGGAATTATTATTACGCTTTGCGGTGCTAAATAAATGTAAAACATTCATGTAAAATTTTACTTTAAATTATGTATGTATTAGTTATTTTCCACTAATTTTGTTGAATAACCTAAGAATTTAGAGATTTAGAATTTATACTGATAGCACAACTTGTTCCGATTTTTCGCATTGGCGTTAACTAAACTTGTCCCACTAGGGACAAAATATTGGTAGAAAGAAATTTAGCTCCACTAAAAAGTGCCGTAGGTACGAAATAAAATATTGAATTTGAAGAAAATATTTCATCCTTAAAAGAATTTATATTAGAGGTTCTGTTATTTTCTACCAATATTACGTTCCCAATACTTCGATTTAGCTCAGCAACTAAGGTCGTGTTTATTATATCTCAGAAAGAAAGAGCTTTAGCCCTGACATAAAAACTTATTTTATAAACTCGAATATTTTTTATAAAACAAAACCTATTTTATTTACAGGCTTTACAATAGTCGGCTTTTACGATTTCGTTTTCAAAGACTTGAAACGACAATTGTTTTTCACTAAATAATTTACAATATCGCTCATGATTAAGTTCATTTGCTTTCTGCATTGCTCTGGCAAATTTATTTGAGCTTAAACGAGCAGGTGTATGGCTACACAATGATATATAAGTAAAAATTAATTCTTCAAATACCTGACTATTATCTATAAAAGGTTCTAAAAGTTTTGCAGCAAAATCAAAATCCTTTTGTTTCATAAACAAATATGAAAGCTTTAACGAATTAAGCCAATTTGCATCTTTCAGATCAACTATTTCTTTTATTCTGTTCAGACTTTCAATTATATAAGGATGTGGAGTATCAAGTGTATCAAGTGTTTCAATTATCTTAAACTGGTATTCAAGATTTATAGCATCAACAGTAGGTTTACTTAATGTACTAAAATAGAGTTCCATAATTTTCCTTTGATATTCCTGAATTTGATTATCATCACCCAATTGACCATTCAGAACATGACAAAAAAGTTTATTATATTGTAAATAAGAATTAAAAGGATCGAGTTGAGCAATTGCATTAACTTTTTCGCACATTAGCTCATCAAGTTCTTCGTTTTCGACTCGCATTTCAAGCCAAAGTTTATTCATAAGCAGTCCTGCAAAAGCCTGTGTCATAGGTATTTCTTGCTTATAAACAGCATCTTTAGAATAGGTTTCACTTAAAACCTTTTTGAAAATATACTTTTGAATTGACAATGCTAAAGGAAGATTATTGTTTTTTATAGCTTTATTAAATCTGCTAATAACATAAGTCTCTTCTTTTTGTCCCAATATATCGTAAGTTATGTCAATATCAATTTTTGCATATCGATGATTAGCCAGCAATGGTTCAAGTTCTTTCTGAAGCTTATTAGTTTTAATAAACTCTTTTGCTTCTTCTAATGACATTGCAGCAATTTTTTCATTTTTTGTTCCAGCAACATCGTTTTTAAAATCATCCCAATTTTCACTAGTAACTATTTCTTTTTTAAGATTAGAGTTTTGAATACTTTTCAATGCGTCAATAATACTTTGGGCACGTTTTTCTTGTAAAATTTTATTCTCAGTCTCCCCTCCTTCTATTGACGAATAGGCAGAAATTTTAATATTATCTATTAAAAAATCGGGTTCATTTAAAGATTTCAGAAAAGGACTAATATCTTCTTGTTTATAGTTTGACTTATTTTTTTCAAATGGCACCTTGAAAGAAAGTGATGACTTTTCGGCTTCGGGAAGAAACTCGTCAGCATTAATTGTAACTGTATCTGCTAAAAGCTTGACAGTTGTAGAATATTCTAATCCAGCATCAAGCACAAATGGTTTAAAAAGATTTCGACAAACATACTTGTCCTGAATTATTATTAAGTTTATCTCATAATCGCCTTTAATATCGGGTAATGAACCTAATTCAACTTCAATTTTTTTTACTTTTTTATTAGTAATTAGATTTTTTTTGTATAATTTTTTAGAATTAATCTTTTTAAGCATTATGCCTTTATTATTCAACGAATTATCAATAATATTATCACCTACACAAGGATATTGTTCACGCTGAACAATATCAATTGCCAAACCATCTTTTGGTTTACGGATTAATTTTTTAAAATCTTTAATTTTATCATATTTAAAAATAATTTTCCCATCTCTAATAAAGAGTCCATCAGTAAGGTTTTCAAGATTTTTAAACTTATCGCATGTTTTGCAAGCTCTTGCTTCAAAAGGAAATAGTCCATACTTTTTTGTAGTAAAAGGATAACTCATTTGATCTCTCAGTTTTGAACCATTATTATACGATTTATAGTTTCCTAAAACAAGTGAAACAAAAACTTTTCGTCCAGCTTCATCTAATCTTGCTGCAATGCCAGTTAAAATATAAGCGGAATTAGTAATTGGATCAAAACTTTTCTTATTATTAAACCATTTAAAAACTACTTCATCAGCTATTTGTTTATACGTAAATGGCTCTTTTCCTTTGCTTGTGTTAAGCTTTAAAACAAATTCTTCACCAATACCAGAACCTTCATAAAAAATAAGTCGGTCTTGAGTTGTGGCTTTATTTCCTGATTGATCAGTTGTAGCTTCTTCTCTTATTGCCATAAATTCAGCTTGATCTTCAGCGGCATATTTTAACAATTTACTTAACATTAATGGCTCTTTATTGTTAAATACCAATTGTTTGTTAAGTTGTTTTAAAATTAACGATTGCAAAAGTTGAGCATCATAATCATCGGCAGAAACAAATCTTTCAAGATCAGTTTGAGAAAAAATAGTATCAACATTTAAAATATCAGATTGAGCAAAAGAAATCTTTGAAAAACAAAATGAAATTAAACAAAACAATAGAATTTGTAATCTCTTCATAATTAATGAAGTTTAATATTAATTTTTTTTTGCACAAAGTACTAAATTTTGTAATATTTATAAAATAATTTGATAAAACATTTTAACATCTAATTGTGAAAATATTTTAAATTTTGTACGTATCAAGCTATTTATATCTTTATATTTTACTTTTTCAAATAAATAAATGAAAAAATATCTAATCTGGCTTATTGTTTTTATCACTGGGGTTTCACTCATTGGTCTAATAATTACACAATTATATTGGATTAGAAATGCAATGAAATTAGCAAACGAAGAATTTAATCATCGAGTTACAATTGCATTTACAGATGTAATTGAAGACATTTCAAATGATACATTATTAATAAAAACCAATTTTAATGATAAAAACAATCTCTCCAAAAACGATAAAGAAATAATTGACTCTATTCTAAAGACCAATTTTAATAAACAATTACTTTCTATTAATTATGAATTTTCAATTATAAAATGTATTGAAGATTCAATAGAGTTTGTACGTCAAAAAAATAAAGTAAAAAAAATTCCAACAAGCTACTACAATGCAAACTTGTCGGGTTTTGTTAAAGATGGTTGCTACAATCTTGAAGTATATTTCCCAGATAAAGAGCAATTTATAATTTCAAGATTATCATTATGGCTTAGTATTTCAATAATTTTTATTTTAATTTTAGTTATAAGTTTTACGTATATTTCTGTAACTCTATTAAGGCAAAAGAAATTATCGGAGATGAAAAACGATTTTATAAATAATATGACTCACGAGCTTAAAACTCCAATATCGACAATTTCACTAGCAACAGAAGTTCTTTTAAAAGCTCAACATAATTCTGGTGATGAAAGAACAATAAGATATTCTAAAATAATTTATGATGAAAATCTTAGATTGAAAACCCTTGTTGAGAGAGTATTACATGTTGCAACTATTGAAAAAGACAATTTTAAACTTTCAAAATCAGAAATTGATATTCACGAATTAATATTTGATATAGTTAATCACATGTGTCTTGACCAAGGAACTGCTCCAGGAATAGTAAACTACAATTATTTAGCAGAGCATTTTATTATAAAAGCTGACAAACTTCATATTACAAATATAATTAGCAATTTGATTGATAATGCTTTCAAATATTCTGATAGTAAACCTATAATTAAGATCTCAACTAAAGATTTTGAGTCTGGAATTTTAATTTCAATTGAAGATAATGGTTTAGGTATTACAAGCGACACCATGAAACACATTTTTGAAAAATTTTATCGAGTTCCAACAGGTAATGTTCACAATGTTAAAGGATTCGGATTAGGACTTTATTATGTAAAAAATATGATTGAAGCCCATGGTGGATATGT